>Ga0302180_10000122_pt1 | contig 64907 bp, 52 predicted proteins | sample I_Palsa_E3_2_FD_200575 | JGI IMG/M metagenome (GOLD analysis project Ga0302180, IMG submission 200575) | Peat permafrost microbial communities from Stordalen Mire near Abisko, Sweden - I_Palsa_E3_2 | ecosystem: Environmental > Terrestrial > Soil > Palsa > Peat permafrost | place: Sweden...
TCGTGGTCGCCCAGCAGCTGCTGGGGCAGGGCGACAGCGCCCGCGCTCGAGCCATGCTCACCGCCGCGTTTGATGTCGAGCAGCAGCGCGGCGAGGCGGTGCATCGACGCGAACAGGCGCGCTTCCTACTCGACATCGAGCAGCAGCCCGAGGCGGCGCTGGCCGCGGCGCAGGAGAATTGGCGCGTACAGCGTGAGCCGGACGACCTGCTGATATTGCTGCGCTCGGCGCAGGCCGCGCATCGGCCGGATGTCGCGCGCCCGGCGCTGCTGTTCATGCAACAGCAGCAGCTCGAGGATGTACGGCTTGAACCGTACCGGCAGGAGCTGCAATGAGAATCGCGGCGGCGTTAGCGCTCCTGCTGCTGCTGAGCCCGGCGGCCCAGGCCCACATCGCCAGTAACGGTTTTCTGGTGGTGCAGGTGCAGGGCCAGCAGCTGCGCGGTTCGATCGAGCTGGCGGTGCGGGATGTGGAGCTCGCGATCGGCGTCGATGCCAATCGCGACGGCAAGGTGACCTGGGGCGAGCTGCGCGCCGCCGCACCGCAACTGATGCAATACGTCGCACAGCATCTATCGATCGGAGCCCAGGACAGCAACTGCGCCATCAGTTTTCAGGCACTCGAGGTCAATGAGCGTGTCGATGGCAACTACGCCTGGCTGCCGTTTACCGCCCGTTGCCCGTTGGCGGTGCAGCAGCTGAGCATTCGCTACAGCCTGATGGATGACATCGACCCGTCACATCGCGGGCTGCTGACGCTCACCGACGGCGCGACCGCCCAGACCGCGGTATTGGGCGGCGGCGCTGCGCCGCTGCTGTTCAACGTCCATGCGCCGTCGCGATGGCGGACGTTCGTGGAGTACCTGCAGGCCGGCATCTGGCACATCTGGAGCGGCATCGATCATCTGCTGTTCCTGTTGTCGCTGCTGCTGCCGGCGGTGCTGCTGCGGCGCCACGGGCATTGGGAGCCGGTGCCGCGAGTGAGCCCGGCGTTTTTCAGCATCCTTAAAGTGGTCACCGCATTTACGCTGGCGCATTCGATCACGCTGTCGCTGGCGGCGCTGGATGTGGTGCGCCTGCCGAGCCGGCTCACCGAGTCGGTGATCGCGGCCTCGATCATCGTTGCCGCACTCAATAATATCTTTCCGCTGGTGACCGAAAGCCGCGCCCGCATCGCGTTTGCATTCGGTCTGCTGCACGGATTCGGGTTCGCTTCGGTGCTGTCCGACATGGGCCTGCCGCAGGGCGCGCGGCTGCTGAGCCTGCTGGCATTCAACCTGGGTATCGAAACCGGTCAGCTGGCCGTGGTACTCACCGTCATGCCGATCGTTTACGCACTACGCTGCGGCGCTCTCTATCGGCGCGCCATCATGCCCTGGGGGTCGGCGCTGATCGCCGCCGTGGCGCTGGTGTGGCTGGTGCAGCGGGCGTTGTTTCCGACTGGATAGCTCGCTGACGCGGCCTCAACCCTTGCGCATCGGCACGAATTCAATCGTGACGCCGGGAGCGACCGGGTAGTCAAATCGTTCGCCCGGGACGTAGCCCAGGGCCTGATACAGGCGCACCCCGAGCAGCGTTCCGGTCAATTCGAAGCGGGTAAATCCGCGCGCCCGGGCTTCCGCCTCGCAGCGCTCCAGCAACGCCCGGCCAATGCCCCGGCGCGCGTGGTCGGGATCAACGAAAAACGCGCGGATCTTGGCGGCGTCGGTCAGCGGGTCCAGCGCGCTCGCGTCGCGCTCGCTGTGGCTGTCGCCACCGAACGGCGTGCGGCGCCAGCTCCAGCCGCCGCAACCGATGAGGCTGCCCGCCGCGTCGGCGACGAAATAAGTGCCGTCGTCGATCAGCTGGCTGTCAACGCCGAAGGCGCCCTGAAGTGCGCCCTCGATCTGCTCGCGCCGGTAGTCGCCGGCACCGAGTTCGCGCGCCGAGCGGGCGATCAGCACTTGCAGCGCTGCCCGATCGGCGTGGGTCGCGGTACGCAACTGATAGTGCATCAAGCCTCAACCGAGGCACTCGGCCGCGCGGCGTGGCTACGGTTCAGAACCTCTGCGCGAACTTGAGGGCAAAGGTGCGTGGCTGCGCAGGGATGATGTAGGGCTGCGGGTCGAGTACCGGGTTGGTCTGCGTGAAGCGCGTGAGCTGAGCCAGGCGGTCGCCGACGTTGGTGACCATCAGCTGGATCGTCAGCCCCCGGCATTCGGCGCCGGCGGCCAGATCGACCAGTCCGTAAGCGGGCACGTTGCCTTCGATCTGCGCCTCATCGATGCGCAGCAGCGGCGTGGTCTGCGATTGGTAGACCCATGCGGCCTGTCCGTACGGCGTCCAGCCGCCCACGGTTATGAAGCTATAGCGGGCGACGAAGTTACCCTTGAACTTCGGTGTGATCGGTAGATTAGTTCCAGCCGGGGCCTGCGGCCCGACCAGCACGTTGCCGGGCAGAAACGGTTCCGGGGTGTCCTGGGTCGGGCAGTTCGTCACCCCTGGCGAGCCGCAATAGTTCTCGGTGAGCTTCGGATCCAGGAACGTGAAGTTGGCGCTGAGCTTCAACGGTTTGACCGGCACGAATTCGATCTCGTTCTCGATGCCGGTGATGCGCGCGTTGCCGCCGTTCTCGATGATGTTCAGGCTGTTGGGCCCAAGGAACGAGAACTGGAAGTTCTTCCAGTCTTCCCGGAAGATCGCCCCGTTCCAACGTACGCGATTTTCGAACCATTGCGTCTTCCAGCCTACCTCGTAGTTGGTCAGATAGTCGGCCTGGTAAGGACCAATGCCCTTCTCGGCGGTGCGATTGACCCCGCCGGGCCTGAAGCCCCTGGAGAAAGTCGCATAGGTCATCACCTCGGGCGTGAATTTGTAGGTCACGTTGAGGCGCGGCACCGTGCCGGTGGCTTTGACCGTGTTGTTGAGGTCGGTACAGGGGGCATAGAGCGTCGAGGGGCCCATGAAGCAGCTCGCCATGCCGGTGCTGAAGGTTGAAAGCGTGTCGTAATTGGCCGAGAAACCGTAGAAGCCCTCGAGCGAATTGTCGTACTGGTAGTAGCGAAGCCCGCCGTTCACCGATAGTTGCGAGGTGATATCCCAGGTGGCCTGGATGAACGCCGCCTTGTCCCGATCCACACGCTGCTGGTCGGTGAGCCAGATCGTATTATCGAATCCGGGGATGGAAAGACTGGTCGCAAATCCGTTGGGATTACCGCCTAACGGGTTCGTGAAATCGAACCCGGGCATGATGTATTGCTCCCAGATGTTGTGCAGTTGACGCTCGATGAACAGGCCGACTGTCGCCCTGACGGGCAGATTGGCCGGCGTGCTCAGCCGCAGCTCGTGGCTCCACTTCTCGAAATAGCCTTTGGTATAGACCAATTCCTGCGGCATGATCGGCAGGCCATTGTTGCCGATCCAATTCGCGCCCGAGCCGTAATAACGATCGTAGAACTCCGAGTAGTCGCTGTAGTCCGCGAGCGAGTGCGTATCGCGCTTCATGTAGCCGCCCGAGTAGACCAGGTCGAAGTCGCTGAACTTGCCTTCGATCGTCAGGGCGCTCTGCGTCCACGAATCCTGGGAGTTCTCCGGGCCGAAATGAGCGACTTCGAGCGGTCCGACCCCGGGGTCGTAGCCGAAGAACCCCTCGGTAGTCAGATTCTGACCCATAAAGGTTGGCGTCACGGTCCAGTTGTCGCCGAGATCGATCTTGCCGGCAACGCGTCCGCCGCGGGTGTCGGCCGTGTTGTAATCGTTCTTGGCGTAGGCGGCATTGCTGATGGCTCCGGCGCCGATTACGCCCGGCGTCGGGCACGGATACGCGGTGTTGGGATAGCCGGGGTTGAAGCCGGGCTCCTGGCCGCTCCAGTTGGGGAATGTTCGAACGCCGTTGACGATGCACGCCCCCGCGTTGGTGCCAGTCACGTTGTTGATGAAGCCGGCATCGTGCTCATCCCATCCCACCAGGCGGATGGCCGCGATCGGCGACAGGGGCAGGTTGACGAAGCCTTGCAGCTCCCAGCCTGTGCCACCATGGTCGATCCTGTTCAGGTCGACGTCGTAGCCGGCAGCGAACTTGGTAGGGTCCGGCTTGTTGCTGATGATGCGGATCGTGCCTGACTCGGAACTCGCGCCGTACAGGGTTCCCTGGGGGCCCTCGAGCACCTCGATGCGCTCGATGTCATAGACATGCATGTCGGGCGTGCCGTCGATCGTCGTGACCGGCTGCTCGTCGAAGTAAGTGCCGACGCTCGGCTGCGAGCCCGAGTGGATACCTTCGCCGCCGCTCACGACACCGCGGATGTAGACGTGGGAATCGCCGGGCTGGCCATTGCCGCCCTGCCCGATACTGCGCACTTCGGATACGCTCGGCGAGAACTTGACGTAGTCGTCGAGGCCGCTGATGCCAAGCTGCGCGATGGTCTGATTGTCGAGCACCTCGACGGCCACCGGAACATTCTGCAAATTCTCAGACACCTTTTGTGCGGTGACGACAACCTCTTGCAGGGACCCGACATCGGAGGCGTCGTCGGCCATTGCGGGGTGCAGCGACGCTAGTAGCGCAGATGCAACAGGTAATCCCGAGCGGAGTACCGATGAGCGTATAGTCGATTGAATTCGTTTCAATTTTCGCCGGCGACTGCGTGTCATTCGGTGATCCTCTTGTGATGTTTATTCCGCTCCCATGACTCCACAGATAAATGAATGTCCGTTAATTGTCAAAAAGAATCGGGCACTTCCGGATAAGCCGCCAGCACCGGACCCAGCGCCGCCTGCAGCGGATCGAGCCACGGCAGGTAGTGCTGCCAGTGGTCCAGCCCCTCGCGGAAGATGGGCTGGCGCACCTGCTCGGAGCTGGCGGTGCGCACCGCGCGCTCGTTCTCGTAGAATTTCAGGCAGCCATGCTCGAACGACAGATTGCAATAGTCGAGCAGCCGCCGCACCTCAGCCTCCGTGTCCTCGATGATGGTCTCGTAGTACACCCGGTGCACGCGGCCCGGCAGTATCGCATCCACGTGCGCCATCAGGTCCACGTAGTCGCGGTAATAGCGGCCGATGTCCTCGAGCGCATAGGTGTAGTTCTGGCCGCGGGCAAAGTGCTGCTTGAAGCACGATAAACAGCAGCCCAGCGGATGACGCCGCGCGTCGATGATCCTGGCGTTCGGAAGCATCAGATGAATGAGCGGCACATACAGGCAGTTGTTCGGCATCTTGTCGATAAAAAACGGCGCATCGGTCTTGCGCACGACGCGCGTGTCGGCCAGATAGCGCTCGCCGAGCGCGCGCAGCTCCGCGGCACTAAGGGCAGCTACCGCCTGGGCAAAATGCCAGTGTCCGTCACGCCCCGGCCGGGCGGCGATCTCGTGCGCGATCCTGGGAACGTCCGGCAACTCCATCGTCCCTTCCACCAGCGAGTGGCTGGCGAGAATCTGCTCCAGCAGCGTCGAGCCGGAGCGCGGCAGGCCGACGATGAAGATCGGATCCGCGGCCGTGTCCCCGGCTGCGGCGCGCGCAGCGAAAAATTCGCTGCTGAAGACCTCCTTGCAGCGACGCACGAACTGCGAGTTGTCTTCGGCGCTGTAGGGGTGTGAGTGGCGGCGGATCGCGTTGCCTGCCGCATAGTGGGTAAAAGAATCCTGGAAGCGCGCCTGGTCCTCGAGTGCCTTGCCAAGCGAAAATTCAAAGTGCAGGCGATCGTCCTGGTCCAGATCCTCACGTGCCAGTGCAGTGTGTAGCGCCAACAGGTCGGTGTCGGAGAAACGAAACGTCTTCAGATTCGCAAGGCTCCAGTACGCCTCCCCCAGTGTCGGCTGCATGCCGATGGCGTGACGGTAGGCCGCGACGCTCTCGGCCTGGCGGCCGGCGGTTTTCAACGAATGGCCGTAGCTCATCCACACCTTGGGCTGGCGCGGAAATTCCTTCAGCACCGCTTCGTAGACCTTGATGGACTCGGCGTAGTCGCCCAGATTGGCCAGCACCGCGGCCTGCAGGTTGCGGTAGCCCGGGTTGCGCGGTTCCTTCTCCAGCAGTCGCTGCACCTGCGACAGTGCGGCGGCCGCATTCCCCTGGCGATTGAGCACCGTGGCGTAGTTGTGGCGGGCGGCGTCGAAGCTGGGCGCGAGTTCCAGGCAGCGCTCCAGCAGCTGCTGCGCATCCAGGTAGCGGCGCAGGCGTGCCGCCACCTCGGCCAGCATGCGAAGTGCGGCAACGTCGGTGGGGTGCGCCTGCAGATGCGCGCGCAACCGCGCCTCGGCAGCCGGCAGCTGGTTCTCGACCAGTGCCGCCGCGGCCTGCATCAGGTGCGGATCGCGCGTGGCGGCTTTCAGATAGCGCGCGCGCGCCTGATCCGCTGCGGCGGCATCGCCCGCCGCGTCCCGCAGGTCGGCGAGCAGACGCCAGGCATCGGGCGAATCGGGCTGCAGTTTCAGCGCCTGCAGCAAGGCAGCACTCGCAGCGTCCGCCTGGCCGGCCTCACCGCGCGCAATGCCAAGTTCCAGGTGTATCGGCGCCGATTGCCGCTGTTCGCGCGCCAGCGGCTCGAGCACCTCGAGCGCCGCCTGCGTGTGACCCGCGATCCGACGCGCCGCCCCCAGGATCAGGCGCGCGCGCGGATGGCCGGGCACCGCTTTCAGGATCTCGCCCGCCTGCTGCGCCGCCAGTTGCGGGTCGCGCTCGAGCAGACGTGCAGCGTGCGCCAGTGCGACCTCGAGTGTTCCGACCGGCTCCGGTGTATTGCTCATTTAGTAGACTGCGTCCCTGCCGCTGATGCGGTTCACACAGCGGTCACGCGTCCGGCTTACAAACCATCGATGCTGCAGAGAATGCCGAATGCGGGCCTATAGCCGGATTGTAGTCGTGCTGGCGGCCGTGTGCGGCGCCAGTGTCGCGAGCGCCGCTGACACCGGCGTTCCCGCCGCCCAGCCGGTGTCAGCGACCAATCCCTGGCCGCCGCCGAGCGCCAGTGTGAGCTGGTCGAAACCGCAGGCCGCTGCAGCACCCACGCTGCATCTGCGGCTGCTTGCATTCAACGATTTTCACGGCAACCTGCAAAGTCCCACGACGCTCTCGGCACGGCCGGTCGGTGGGGCGGCCGCGCTGGCCGCGTATATCAAAACGCTGGAGCGCGCCGTCCCGGGACGTACGCTGATTGTCCACGCGGGCGATCAGCTCGGCGCCAGCCCTCCCATCACCGGCTTGCTGCACAACGAGCCGGCGATCGAATTCCTGAATCTACTGGCCAACCGCAACTGCCGCTACGGTTCGGCGATGCGGTTCTTCGATGCCGCGCATTGGCGGCGCGACTTGAATCGCTGCAACGTGGTCGGCACCCTGGGCAATCATGAGTTCGACGCCGGACCCGACGAGATTCGCCGGCTGCTCGAAGGCGGCAATGCGCCCGGGGGCCCGTTCCTCGAGGATCCGTATCGGGGCAGCCAGGTGCCTTACGTGTGCGCCAATGTGCTCGATCGGCGCACCGGCAAGCTGCTGCTACCGCCGTATGCGGTGGTGATGTTGGGCGGTATTCCGGTGGGTGTGATCGGTGCGGTGCTGCGCGATACACCGAGCATTGTTCCGGCCTGGGCGGTGACGGACCTGCAGTTTCTCGACGAGGCGGATGCCATCAATCAGGCCGCGTCGGAGCTCAAGCGTCACGGGGTGCACGTCCTGATCGTTCTGATCCACCAGGGCCTGGTGCCGGTGCCGAGTGCGGACGGCTACGACTGGCACGGACCGCTGCGCGATATCCTCGCGCGGCTCGATCCGGATATCGACGTCGTGGTGTCCGGCCACACACACAATTTCACCAATGCGCTGCTGCCGGGACGCGGCGCGGCGCCGGTGCTGGTCACTCAGGCCTATGCCTACGGTGTGGCGCTGGCGCAGATCGATCTGCGCATCGACGCGGCGACGCGGGAAGTGGTGGCGAAATCCGCCGTTATTATTCCAACCTGGGCCGATACACCGCCGGGTCTGCCCGGCGATCCAGCCGCGCGAGGATTGACGACTGCGGCGCAAAAGCTCGTGGCCGCCAGCGTCGGCCGGGTAGTGGGTACGCTGGCGCTACCGATGACACGCGCCGTGACGGAGGCCGGCGAGTCCACCGTGGGGGATCTGGTGGCCGATGCGCAGCGTGCTGCCACGCATGCCGACATGGCGTTGATGAATCAGGGCGGCCTGCGCTCGGATCTGCGCGCCGGTCCGGTCACCTGGGGCGACGTGCTTACGCTGCACCCGTTTGCCAATCGCCTGATCACGCTTGATATGACTGGGGCGCAGTTGCTGGCGGTGCTGGAGCAGCAGTGGCCCGTCGAGGCCAGTGCATTGCCGCGAATCCTCAAGACTTCCGGTCTGTACTACAGCTGGGATCCTGCCAGGCCTGCCGGCGCGCGCATCGTTGAGGCCTGCGATGCAGCGTTCCAGGCTCTGGACCCGGCGCGTCACTACCGCGTCACGGTCAACGACTTTCTGGCCAATGGCGGCGACGAATTCACCCTGTTCAAGCAGCTCGGACCCGGCGCAACAGGCCCGCTCGATCGCGACGCACTGGAGCAATACCTGCAGACCGGATTAGTGGCGAGCTCGGCGATGGGGCCGCGAATAGCGCGTGCGGATCGGCCTCACACGCCGCTCTGCGCGGCACCTTAGAAGCGTGCCCGGGCGCTGCGTTACGAGGCGCTGTAATTTGACAACGTATGGGGATAAGTGCAGTCTAAACAAGGGCAGTCGATGTTGTAAGAAATCGACGCCGGGCATTGCGGGGCGGCGTAAAGATCCTTTTAGGCGGAGCCTCCCTGCGGCCCTTGGCGGCTCAATACCGGCACGCCGGCAGATCGACGGCGCGATGCGGGGGGAAGCGGTGCGGCATCGTCGTTTCGAGGTACCTCGGCGACGATGCCGCCCCGATTTGAGCCTCAGCCTGCAAAGCTCCGCCACTCATTTGCTTACGTCCTCACGTCGGTGACCTTCACCGCTGGTGCGCGCCTGGCTTGCACCAGCCTCGCCTGCCCGTTCGGGTAGTACCGCGACACCCGAACGGCGTGCAGTCTTGAGCCCTAGCACGCGCTCGTGCATCGAACTGTCATGTCGTGAGGTCAGCCATGAAGCCAATGAATGTCTTGCAGCAATGGTCGCAGGAGCGCTCGCGGCTCGCGGCTGCGCTGGCACCGCGCACGGTCGCCATCGCGCTCGGTCCGCATAGATCCGTATCCGGCATTCGGTGGCGCGGCGCATACATCGTCACGGCGGCCGAGGCACTCGCCGGCAGTGATGAGGTGACGCTGGTGTCGGAGGGTGCCGAAACGCGGGTGCCGGTCATCGCCTGCGATCTGGCCACCGACGTGGCGCTGCTGCGCATCAGTGACGATCAGACGCACGACGCCCCGATAGGCGGTGTGGCCGCGGCTGTGAACGATAACGCTCTTGAAGCCGGCGCCGGTGTGATCATCGTCGGCCGCGGGCGGCGTGGCGCGCGGGTCGGTTTCGGCACGGTGCGAGTCGCAGGTCCCGCCTGGCGCTCGCGGCGCGGGGGTGAGATTGCGCAGCGGCTGGAATTTGAAGCGGCCCTGGACCGCCAGTTCGAGGGTGCCCTGGTGGCCGATTTGGCGGGCGTACCCAAGGCCATGCTGGTGCCGGGGCCACGCGGCCGTCTACTTGGAATACCGGCGGTGACTGTCGATCGGATCGTGGCCGCTGTGGAGCAGCACGGTTACCTGCCGCGGCCGTACCTGGGACTGCGCTTGCAGCCGCTGTGGCTGGATGCGGCGACCCGGGCACGCTGGGGACGCTCGGCGCGCAGCATGGCGGCGGTGGCGGGCGTCGATCCCGACTCGCCGGCCGATGCCGCCGGAGTGGCCCCGGGTGACCTGCTGGAGGCCATCGACGGCGTCGCGATCGATGACGTGGAGGAGTTGGCGGCGCAGCTGGCTCAGGCTGTTCCCGGGCGCATGCTGCAGCTGCGGCTGCGTCGCGGCGGTCAACCGCAGACACTACCGATCACGGTGGGCGAATCGCGTCAGCCCAGGCGCCAAGGCCAGGGGCCTTGCAGTCAGCGTTCGGCGCCACCATAACCGCCACGGTGAACCTGATCGTCCAACGAAGCTCCGTGCCCCTGAGTGCGCGCGAGCGCGAGGTTCTGGCTCTGGTGGCGGCCGGAATCTCGAACAAGGGCATCGCGCGCGAACTGCAGGTATCGCCGAACACGGTGAAATTTCATATCGCGGCGATACTGGAGAAGCTCGACGCAGCCACCCGGGCCGAGGCGGTGGTCGCGGCCCTGCGACGAGGAGAGCTTTCGCTATGAACATGCTTGCTGCGCAGTTGTATGACGACAGCCCGGTCCATGACGAGCAGCTGCTCGACGCCTACTCACGCACCGTCACCGGTGTGGCCGAGACCGCCACGCCGGCGGTGGTTGCGATTCATACGCGGCGCGCGGCCGCGCCCGCTGCCCAGGGCGGCAGTGCCTCGGGTTTTGTGTTCACGCCCGATGGGCTGATTCTCACCAACAGCCATGTGGTGCACGGGGCGAGCGCATTGCGCGTCGCCACGGTGCGCGGCGACGAATTCGAGGCCGATCTGCTGGGCGAGGACCCGCATACCGATACGGCGCTGATCCGGGTGAGTGCCGCGATGCCGGCGCTCACTCTGGGCCGCTCGCACGCATTGCGGGTCGGCCAGGTGGCTATTGCGATCGGCAATCCGCTCGGCTTTGACTGCACCGTGACCGCCGGAGTGGTGAGCGCGCTCGGCCGCTCGCTGCGATCCAGTTCCGGGCGCCTGATTGAGGATGTGATTCAGACCGATGCCGCGCTCAATCCCGGCAACTCTGGCGGCCCGCTGATGGACTCGGGTGGCCGCGTCATTGGCATGAATACCGCCATCATTGCCGGCGCGCAGGGAATCTGCTTCGCCATCGCGATCGACACGGTGCAGCGCGTGGCGCTCGAGCTGCTGCGTCACGGCCGGGTGCGACGCGCCAGCATTGGCATCGGCGGCCAGACGGTCGCCGTGCCGCAGCGGCTGCGTCGGCACTTCGAGCTGCCGCAGGTCGCGGCGGTGCGTGTCATCAGCGTGCTCGACGGCGGCGCTGCCGGGGAGGCCGGGGTCGAGTCGGGCGATCTGATCGTGCGCTTCGATGGCCAATGGATCGGCGGCGTCGACGATCTGCACCGGCTGTTGATCGATTCGCGTATCGGCGCCGCCGCGCCGCTGGAAATCGTACGGCGCGGGCGGCGCCTGACGATGGATGTGGTCGCGCGTGAGAGCGATGGCGGCTAGCGCCCGGCAGCGCACTTTAGTTCAGCGGCTCGATATCGTGAAACCTGCTGTAGTCGAAATGGTCGATGCCGTCGGCGTCGGTGCTCAGGATGTCGACATAGCCGTAATTCCAGCGCAGCGCTGAGGCCGGGTATTCCTGGCGCGCCATCAGGCTCTGCCCGGTAGTCTCATCGTTACCGATGACGGTCAGCAACAGCCAGCCACGCGCCGCGCTCAGCGACTCCAAGGTCTCGCCTGCCAGTGGGCTGGCGTCATCGATCACGTGGAGCATGGTCCATCCGAACAGGAATACCGGATGCCGGTTGCGCACCAGCGTCAGGTCCTGGATGCGCCGGATGCGAATACCTTCGGGCGTGACCTGATCGCGCAGCAGACGTAGCTGCGCCGAGGCCTCCATGACGATGTTCTGGCGCGCGTTGGCGGCGCGCAGCATCAGCGTCATCTTGCCGTTCATCGGGCGCACCACCGCGTTGTGCGCGAACACGAAGCGCGCCGTCGGCTTGGAGAAGCGTGCGAACATCATGCCGGTGATCAGTGCCAGGCTCATCAGGCCAACGAAGATCTCGAGCGCAGCGACGATATGCGCGAACGGGGTCTGCGGGTGCATGTCGCCGTAGCCCACCGTTGCCAGCGTCTCGACGCTGAAGAAGAACCTGCCCCAGTATCCGGCAGGATTGAGATTGGCGATATCGTTGTCCTGCAACGAATACACGGCCGCAAACAGCAGATTGAATACCAGGAAGAAGGCGAAAAAACTGGCGAAGATGGTCGGCCAGCCGACGGTCATGAACTGGTGGTAGAGGTCCAGCAGCAGTCGCCGGCGCATGCCGTGGGTGATGAACCTGCGCCCGGAGGAGCTGCCGATGAGTCTGCCGTGGCGGGGTGGTACGGACACGCGCGAAGTCTAGCGCGGATGCCCGGGCGCCGCCGCTCATCCCAGGACGATTCGTCCGGCGCGCTCCCAGGCTGCCGGATCGGTCAGCGCGACGAAGGCGAGACCGGCCAGCGCGCCGTCGAAATGCGCGTCATGATTGATCCGTCCGCGCTGCGCCCGTGCGGCGTAAAAGGTATAGGCCAGGTAGCCAACAGCAAACAACGGCGCCGGAATCGGCAGCGGGATCGGCATGATCATGATCGATTGGCGCGGAAAGTAGACGATCGAGGCGAACAGCACCGCCAATATCGCGCCTGACGCACCCAGGCAGGCGTAGTCGGCATCGCGCCGGTGCTTGAAATAGGTGCCGGTGTTGCTGGCCACGAGGCCGATGAAGTATAGCGCCACGAAACGCGCGCTACCGATCACCCGCTCCAGCGGAAATGCAAAGAACCAGTAGGTCAGGCTGTTGAACAGCAGGTGCCCGAGGTCGGCGTGTATGAATCCGCTGGTGATGGCGGTCCAGTACTGCCGCCGCGGCAGAAACCAGAACGGCCGGAACAGATTGCGCTCGATGATGCGCGGGGCTGCCCACAGGCCGAGCAGGCTGACAACTATAGTGACCCCAAGAATTACAGCGGCTGCCATGCGCTATCCGGGGCGCCGCCGCAGCATCAACACGTTGCCGGCCACGCACAGCGCGACGCCGGTGAAGGTCTCGAACTGCCAGCGCAGCTGCTCGAATACGCTCGACAGCAGCAGCGCGACCACCGGAATGGCGACCGCGGTGTAGGACGCGCGATCGGCACCGATGCGCCGCATCAGGGTCAGGTAGGCGCCGAACGCCAGCGCCGAACCGAACAGCGACAGATACAGCAGCGAGGCGACATAGGGCCAGGACGCATCGAAGCTGAATCGCTGCCGGCTCGCGAGGGCAACCAGGGCGACAACAACGGCACCGTACAGCATTGCCCAGGCATTGATCTGCATTACCGGCAGGCCCCGCCGGTGAATGCGTGCGGCCACCATGTTGCCCAGTGATGCAATGGCGGTAGCCGCGAGTGCCAGCTCCAGCCCATGCAGCTGCGCAGCTGAAGTCGACAAGTCGTGTATCTCCGGCCAGAACACCAGCGCTACGCCGGCGACACCGATGAACGCGGCGACGACGGTGGTGGCGCGGATCGGCTGGGAAAAAAACACCCGCATGCCCACGGCATTCATCGCTACCACAATTGAGAATACCACCGCGACCAGGCCCGAGGTCAGATCCTGCTCAGCAAGGTAGACGCCGACGTAGTTCAGCCCGAACATCAGCATCCCCTGCAGCGCAATCCACAGGTGATCGCGCGCGCTGAAGATGAGCGGCCGGCGTCTGAGTGCGGAGTAGGCGAGCAGCATTACCGCCGCCAGTGCGAAGCGCCAGGCCACCGACACCACCGGTGATACCACGCCGAGCTGAAACTTGATGACCAGCCAGGTCGAGCCCCAGATCAGCACCGCGACGGTATACAGACCGAGATTGCTCATGCAGGGCTCAAGGCTAGCCGACGCTCTCGGCGCTGTAACGTGCCAGCAATCCGCTGCGTACCGCGTAGCGGTAGATCGACGCGAATAACCATGCCGCCAGCAGGATATCCAGCAGCGCCAGGGCGACGCCGATCAGCAGCGCGTTGCCCGAGTAGCCATGGCCGCCGACCGCCGAGCGCATGTTTTCAAATACGTAGGAGGGCGGCAGCAGATGACCGACGGCCTGCATCCAGGGCGGCAGCACCGACAGCGGATAGAACACGCCGACGAATGGCGACAGCAGCGCCGGGATCGGCCACACCAGCCATTCCGAGGCCGGTCCAAGCCGCAGCACCATGGCGCTCGCCAGCACCCCGAGTGCTATGCCGAACAGGAACAGCACCAGCAGGAACGGCAGCAGCAGCAATCCCAGCGAAAAGAATGGCAGGCCGAACAGCCAGGTGGCGAGCACCAGCATCACCATCAGCCCGACCAGGCTGGTCGCAATTCCGGTGAGCACCAGCCCGGTGAGATATTCAGAGATCAGCAGCGGGGTGGCAAAGACGTTGATGAAATTGCGCGACCAGACGTCTTCGAAGAATGCCATCGTCACGCCCTGCATCACGCGGGTGAAGAAATCCCAGAACAGCACCGCGCCGAGCAGGGTTGATATGAAATTGACGCCGGTGGAGGCGACGGTGTTCAGGTAGCGCGAGATGAAACCCCACAGGATGATGTCGATTGCCACCCAGGCGATCATCGGCAGCACCCGCGTCGGGCTGCTGCGCATCAGATAGAACTGGCGCAGCGCAATAGCGGCGATCGGGCGCAGCTTCATGGTGCCGTCCCGGGCGCATCGCGCTGCTGGGGCGGCACTGCGGCCGCCAGCGGCGCGCTCGCCAGCGGTTCACGCGCCAGCCGGATGAACAGCTCCTCGAGCGAGGACGCTCCGTGTGCATGCGGCAGGGTCCTGGGATCGCCCTCCAGCAGGATCCGGCCGCGCGACAGGAACAGCACCCGGTCGCAGATCTCCTCGACTTCATACATGTTGTGCGAGGTCCAGAGAATGCCGCAGCCGGTGCGCACGGCCATGGCGCGAATGCGGGAGCGAATCAGATTGGCCGCTGAAGGATCGAGCGAGGCCGTGGGCTCATCGAGCAGCAGCAGCCGCGGTTCATTCACCATCGCCTTGGCCAGCGCCAGTCGCGTCTGCTCGCCCGAGGACAGCACGCCGCTGCGGGTATTGCGCAGGCGCCGCAGATCGAATTCGTCCAGCAGCTGCTCGATCCGGCTCGAGCCGGCCGGCACGTTGTAGATCAGGCTGAAGAAGCGCAGGTTCTGATAGACGGTCAGATTGCCGGGCAGCGCGGCGTAGACCGCAGCGAAGTTGGTGTGCGCCAGCGCCTGTGATCGGCGGCGCGCGAGTTCTATGCCTTCGATGCGGATGTCGCCGGCGCTCGGCTGCAGCACCCCCAGGATCATGTTTATGGTGCTGGTCTTGCCGGCGCCGTTGGGGCCGAGCAGTCCGACGATTTCCCCGGCACGCACGTCGAAGGAAATGCCGTCGACGGCGACCGTGGTGCCGTAGTTCTTCCGCAGCCCATCGGCGCGCAGCGCATAGTCTGCCGCCGCACCCGCGACGGGCACCTTAAGGCTGCCAGCCGCGGCCGGTGCTGACCCGCTCATACGCCGCGCGGCTCGCGGCCGACGATCGCCGATGCCGCGCTAATGCGGCTCGCCACCTGGATGTGAGTCTTCCATCGGAAACGTGTGCACGTCGCCGGGGCTGGCGGGACCGGTCGGGGCCGCGGCCGGCGGCGGCGGCGCTGCGGCAGCCGGCGCCGGTCCGGGCGCAGTGGAGGCGTCAGCGTTGGCGCCGCTGGATACCGCCGCGACAAAGCGTCGCGCCGACTCCGAGTGGGTGGTCACCTTGTTGCGAGTGATCATCGAGGTGGTGACGTCCTCATCGTTGTAGAACGAGCGATTGCCGCTGCGGTCGAATGCGACCACGGTGCCGTCGAGCGCCACTCCGGCAAACAGGCCACGCGAGCGCGAATAGGAGTAGATCTCGGCGGACTTGCCGGCCGCGGCCTCGGTCTGGCGGCCCACCGGTCCGGCGGCCGCGGAGATGTCGGCGCCGAGAGTGAACTTGCCGCGCGCGAAGTTCTCGACGCTGCGCGGGGTCACGAACACCAGCACCACGTCGGTCGAGCTGGCGCCGATCTGGGCGCCGAAGCTGCCACCGCCCAGGCGGATGAATATCGGGTTGCTGAATCGGCCGGAGGTCGCATCGCGCACGGTCAACACGCCATTGCCGTAGCGGCCGCCGAAGAAGAACGCGCCCTTGATAACCTCGGGCACCACCGCGACGCCGTAGGCGCGCTGCATCAGCCAGTCCGGCACCCTTTGGTCTGGCGTAGCGCCCAGTTCCTCCAGCACCTGGGTGGCGGTGATCAACGTTGCCTCCTCGCGCGAGGGTTCGCCGCTCTGGGCCAGCGCGCCTTGCCAGGGTGCCGCGAGGGTTACAACGGAAAGGGTCGCCAACAGAAAGTTGCTTCGGATCATGATTCGCCTCCAGGGCTTTTGAGCCCAAGGGGCGGATGATCGTTCAGTACCAGAAGGAAATAAAGAACTGCATGACGTTGGCGTCGAGCGTGTAGAGCGGCTCGTCCCCGGGAATGGGGCTGAGGATCAGATTGTTGTGGAAGTCCTGGTAGTCGATGCGCATGTGATCCAGGTTGAGATTCAGCGTCCCTTTGTCCACCCAATGCGGCCAGGGCGGATGGAACTCCCAGCTGGCGCCCATCCCGAGGGTCAGGCTGTGGAACTGCGCCAGCTCGCGGTCGCGGGACATGAAATTCTGCGAATTCGCATAAGGAAACAGGTCGCTGTAGAAATTGGCATGACTCTGCCAGTAATAGCGCGCATTGGCGTCGAACGTCCAATCCGTGAACAGCGATTGCGTGTAACCGATCTTGACGGTATTGGCCAGAATGCCCCAGGTGTCGCTATAGAGGCGGTAGTTGCCGTCCAGGGCGGCGTGCCATGGCAGGTAGTACTTGAGCTGCGCCGAGCCGGCATCACCGGTGCGGGTATTGGGCGATACCGCCGGTCCGAAGGTATAGCCGCGCGCGACCTCCGGGTCGATGAAGCGTACGCCGCGATACGGGTTCTGCAGGTAGCCGTCGCTCTCGTCGACCTCGAAGTTCAGGCCCAGCAGCAGGTTGCGTGTCAGCACCTGCGACAGCCCGACCGACCAGTTGCGATGGTCGGCGGTGCCTACATATCTCTGGAATACGCCCTTGTCGACTTCCCCGACCTTGTCCCAGCCGCGGGTGAATCCCATCGATACGGTGGTCAGATCGCCGAACATGCTCTGGCTGATCGAGAAGAATGCGGTGTTGGATTTGTAATCCGGCTCGTTGCTGTTGATGAAGCCGACGCTGTAGAGCGTGTTGCCGTGCAGATAGTCGAAGCCCAGATTGTTCTGCGTGCGCTTCTCCTTATAGGCGCTCGCCTGCGACACCACGTCGATCGAAGCGCTGGAGATCAGGTCTTCGTAATACTGATAGGACATCGAAAACGAATCGCCGAACTTTTTTCGCACCAGCACCGACGGTCCCTGGACGGTCAGGCCGCCGCCGTCGTAGCGGTGGTAGAGCAGATCGGTGCGATCCTCCGGCAGCACGTCGGCCCGGCCGACGGCGCCCAACCCAAACACCGCCGCGGCCAGCCAGCGCGCCTGCAGATGAAACCGCGTCATCACGTCCAGCTTGCCCAGGGGTCACTCACCAGCGGCGTGGCGCTAGTTGCAGCCGCATCCGCCACCGACGCCTCCGGTGGCGCCGTGCGCACCTTCGCGCACCTCGAACACATGGTCCATATAACTGGCCGAGATCGGATTGCGGTCGAACGACATGATCGGGTCGGCCAGGTGCTCGCGCTCGTAGGGTTTGACCCATGGCTGGATCGGGCTGCAGCCACCGAGCAGCGTGCCGCCCAGCAGCACGGCACCCAGCAGCAGCCTGGATGCAATCCTCGACCAGTGCATCTTCGACATCATCACTCCCGCGGCCGGATCACTCGCGCAGCAGAGTGCGGATCTGATCCTGATAATCGCTTTCGTCGCCGGGTTTGTAGCCGTGGTGCACGTAGCGCACGGTGCCTTTGCGATCCACGATCACGGTGCTCGGCATGCCCGACACTTCATACAGGGTACTGACCTTGCTTTGAGTGTCGAACAGTATCGGAAAAGAGACAGGAGTTCCCTTGAGGAATCCAAGTGCATCCACGGATTTGGGTTCGACGTTCACACCCAGCAGCGTGAAACCAGCGGCCTTGTACTTGCGGTACAGCTGATCGAGGATCGGCATTTCCTGGCGGCACGGACCGCACCAGCTGGCCCAGAAGTTGATCAGCACCACCTGGCCTTTGAGCCCCGCCAGGCTTACCGGGTCGCCGGCGGCTGCCGGCAGCTGGAATGCGGCCGCCGGAGCACCTGCGGTCACGTTCGCCGCCGGCATGGCCGGTGCCAGCGGGAGCGCGAGGCCAAGCAACAGCACCGAAACCTTAAACGTGTCAGCTTTCATGACTGCCTCCATTCAATGCGATTTTGCGCCTGTGGCGCAAGCTCGCTAGAAGAACACGGTCGCGCCGATCGTCGCCTGAAGATTGTTCTTCAGTTGATAGATCCCGATGTCGTTGGACTTGAATACGATGTCCTGCACGTCGATATGCAGTGCCAGCCAATCGGTCGGCAGCACGCGAAAGCCGGCGCCGAAATTCACGGCGAAGTTTTGATCGCCGGCGAATTGGACGTTGCCGATGCCGCCAATCATGTACAAGGCACTGGTCATAGCGAGGTTGCGACCGATAAATACCTCGCCCGGGAGCAGGTTGTAGCCCAGCGACAGGTTGTAGTACGTGAAGCGTCTCTCAGCGTCGGAAAGTAGTTGCACGTTGCCGCTCAGCAGCTCATAGCTGGTGCGGCCGCCCTTGGCGCGCCCGTAGGTCGCCTCGACGAACAGGTCCTCGCTGATGTGGTAGTCAAGCCGGCCGCCCTCGACCGGCTGAGCGCCGAAGTCCTGGATCGATAGCTCGCCGTAATAGGCGCCTAGCTCGATGTCCTTGGCGCTGATCTTCGGCACCTTGACCTGGCGCCGCTCCACCTGCGGTTCGATAACCGACGGCGGCGGCGCATCCACGTCCCCGGTGCCGGCCGAAGCGGTCGACGCGGCATCGGGTTTAGGGTGATGCCAGGGCCAATGCATCGACGCGCAGCCGCTGCAGGCGGCTACGGCGATGCTTAGTAGAAGAAGCCGAATCCGAGTCTCCATTCCTCGTTGACCTCGTTTTCATTAGTCCTGGTGAATACGACGTACTTGCGGAAGTCGCCGCGCAGAAAGAAGCGCCGGGTAAGATAGAAGCGGGCGCCGGCACCGTAGTATCCCACCTCATCGCTGCGATCCACCGGCGTGGCCAGGGTGGCCTTGGGCTGCACCCATCGATAACCGGTACCCAGATCCACCAGCGGCGAGAAGCGCCACTCGGGCATGAACACGTGCGCCAGGCCGATCTCGGCCAGCTCGCCGTCGGAGACGTTGCCGGTGTACTGCGAAGCCCCGACTTCTAGCTTCAGATTGTCGGTGATCGACAGCGCGCCGTAGGCGGAAATCAATGTGGCGCCGGCGTAGTTGCCGGCAAACACACCGCTCTCCCATCGATGGGAGGCAAAGCCGGCGCGGTCGCCCATGTTGACCTTGAACTGGGTGCCGTCGGCCAACGTGGCGAGCGTCAGCTCGCCGGCCGAGGCCCAGCCTTCCACGCCGCGCTCGGTGCGCACTTTGAACCAGTCGGTGCGGCGGAACAATACGTCCACCGATTCGCCGCGGGCAACCACCTGCGTGACCGGGTAACCCCGCCCCGGCCCGGTATGCAGCTCCAGGTAGGGCTGCGTGATGAATAGCTGCAATAGTTCGTGTGCGCCGCGCGCCGGCGTCATCGCCAGCGACAACGCGCACAGCGCGAGCACGATTCCGAACTCAATTCGTCGGAGCGAGGAACGGGTTGTTGTAGTACTGGGCGCCAATGTCTACCCATTCTGACAGCAGCCGCAGCTCGGCGGGAGATAGCAGGCCGATATGCGTGGCGTCGGTGGCGAACACCTGGAAGAAGTGGGAGTCGAGCGCGTCGCCGGAAATGAACTCCGGTCCGCGTACGACGGTTTGCGTGGTCGCTCCGGTGGTGGGATTGGTCGTGGTGACACTGAACGGCTGCAGCAGCTGCTGATAGGCGTTGTCCTGGTTGGCATCGGTAGCCGAGGCCCCGTCGGCCAGATCCAAGTAGCCGGTGGCCGCGGTAGACGCAGTATGGCAGTTGACGCAGGTATTGGCGCCACGGACTTTGTCCCACAGCGGCTGGATGTTGATCGGATAGCTGATGATGACGCGACAATTCGAGGTCCAGCCGCCCGGCAGCGCGCAGGCCTGCGAGGTCGGCAGTGGGGTGGTGAACGTCGGATCGTCATAGGACAGCAGCACCGGCTCATTGCCGACACCGCCGCCGAACCACGGGTCGTTGAACACGACATTGACGCTCGGCGTTGCTGCCGCAGTCGCCATGGTGCCGCAACTGTAGCCGACCAGCGCCTCGGCCATGGTTTCGCCAGGACAGGTGACGTACGAGCCCTGTGTGCCCGGAAACGGAGCAGTCGATGTCGATCCGGTCCAGGCGGAGGCGAAGGTGCCCGGGCGACCATGAGAATAGAAGCTGCCACCGGGCACCGGATTCTGCTGCGCGGGTGGCAGATGACAGCCGTTGCAGCTCAGCACCTCTCCTGGCAGCAGCTGCAGCCAGGCGCGATGCAACGGAAATATCTGCTGGGCGTTGGCATTGACCACCGAGACCTGAAACGCCACATTCGCGGGCACCGTGACCCGCACCGAGCCGTCCGGCTCGATCGGCACATAACCGAGAATCTGGCGCATGTAGTTGCCCGCGGCGCCGAACGCGGTCGCCTGGTCAAAATTGAGGGTCTGCTTGTTGGGGATGCCCACCGCTTCCACCAATCGCAGAAAGCGTGCCGGGCGTTGATCGGCGTCGGTCTGCGCCATGGCGGCAATGCCGCCGGCGCCAGTTCCGCTCCACGGCGCTCCGTCCCAGTCGTAGACGCTGCGGATGTCGATGATGCCTACCGGAGTGGTGCTGCTGGTGTAGCTGTCGGAAATGTACGCCGGTGGAGCGGGACGCGGCTGCAGCGCCACGATGTCGGTGATGAACACGCCTTCGGTCGGTGTCACGATCGGCTTGAAGGTATCGGCGACCGGATCGAACATCCATGCACTGTACAACACCGGTGCCGCCGTGAGCGTCGCGTTGGCCGCGCTCGCGGCGGTGAGATTAGCGGCGCTGCACGGCAGGATGGTGCCGGTCGTATCCTGCAGCCGGCATTCACTCCAGGTCACCAGAATGCGCCCGGTGCCGTCCCATAGTGGAAACGCCGAGGAAAAGCGTCCGCCCGGTGAGATCGCCGGAACGCCCATGGTGGTATTGACCGCGGTCAGCACTGCATTTTGGGTCGCCGCCTGTTCCGCAAAGATGGTGGTGGAATAGCCGGCGTTGTTCACCGTGTCGGGGTAAGCCTGGTTGTTCTCCACGTAGTTCTGCGCGTCGATGATCATAAGATTGCCGCCGTACCCGGCCTCGTCGAATGGACGCACCAGGACCAGCACCTTGCCGCTCGGCAGTTCACGTGTCTTGACGAACTGCACCGTGCAGTCTTCACCGGCCGCACAGGTATCGGTTCCGCTGGGGTTGGTGCTGAGCGTGTTGTGGCTGCCGCGGCCATACAACAGTTCGACGTCGGTGCCGTCGGGGTTGCTGGTGTACAGGTGGATGCCGCTGTTGCCGTTGGCGTGATCCCACCGGCTCCACAGCACGCGGCCGTTATTCAGCACGGTGGCATCGACATCGTGGCTCGGGTTGTAGGTGATCTGGTGCAGGTCGGTGCCGTCAGGGTTCATCACGTGCAGCACGAACGCCGACTCGTCCAGGTCCTCGGTCTGGCCCTCAAACTCCGGCTCGCCTTCATTGAGTAGCACCGCGCCGGAGCCGATCTGTCTGGTAGTAGCAAACAGGATGCGTCCGTCGGGCAGATAGTGCGGGGAGACGTACTGCGAGCCGGTGCCCTGCGGGTCCGAGCTCGGCAGTACGCTGTGCAGCTCGTTGGTTGCGACCACGTATTCCCAGATATTCCAATTGGGCGGATTCAGGTCTTTCTGGGTAGGTGTCAGCGGGCCGCGCATTGCAAAGATTACATGCGTGCCGTCGCTCGAGACGTCGACGTCCTTGAGGTCGTAGAACGTGCCCTTGGGCGCGGTTGAGGTCACGCGCGCGGTGATGTTGACCTCGTTGCCGCCGGCACTGGTGGGATTGAGCACATACAGGTCGGCCTGCGGCAGAAAGGTGCGGCGCAAGCGCAGGTCGTCCTGGGTCGCCGGCGTCGTGGGCGGCGGCACGGTACGTTTAATGTAGACAATACCGAAGTCGGTGGTCTGGGAATCGGGGGGCTGGGAGTTGGCAATAGCCACCGAGCCGCCGCTGCCGTTGCTGCTACACGCCACAAGCAGTACCGCGCCGAGCAGTGCCGCGGGTAGGACAAACTGACGTGCACGCATTTTATGTTCCATCTTCAATCCTAAACGCCGCCAAACGCGTCACGGTATTCGCGCGTGGTTCGGAGTCTGCTCTGCAAGGTATCGATATGAGACCAGACGCACAGTTCTGAAACCGTGCGTTGGGTCGTGTTCGGGCGATTGAATGTAGGCGCCACCCCCGCTTTTTCATGGCGATAAGCATAGCGCTATTGACGTAACGGCACGGAGCGTCGTCGCGTGGCGACATTACGCGCGCGACTTCAACGTGCATATGATGGCAGCCAGCTTCATCGTGGTCTCATCGTAGTCGGAAAGCAGTCGCAACGCAGGCAGGAGCCCAAGGCAATGTTCGTCCGCTCAAACATATCGGGTGTGCGCAAGACACTCGCGATCGCTGTGGCTCTGCTGCCGGCGCTGCAACCCATTGCGCCGGTGCTCGCCGGACCGAACGAACAGGCCGAACGGCTGTTCGGCCGCATCACCGGCAGTGAGCCGAGTGCAACGGTGCTGGCGCAGATGTCGAGCGACATCACCGCCAACAATGCCACCGCCGCGGCGCAGCTCGCCATGCAGGATCCGAGCTTCTACAACGTCACGCTGCGCAACTTCGCCGCGCCGATGACCAACAAGGCGCAGTCAGTGTTCGTGCCGTTGAACGATTACACCGCCACCATCATCGGCATGATCCGCGACAACGTTCCGTTCAACACCGTGCTGTCGGCCGACCTGATCTACACCGGTAATGTGTCGGGGGCGCCGGCCTACTCGCCCGCGAACAACAATCACTACCAGTACCTGGATACCAACGGCGCCGACCTGTCGAAGGTGCTGGTACAGCAGACGCAGTCCTCGCTGGTGGGCATACCGTCCGCGGCAACCGCGGGTGTCATGACTACGCTGGGCGGGGCCTCGGCCTTCTTCTACAAGGGCACCAACCGCGCGATGGTGCGCTTCACGATGATCAATTACATGTGCGATGACCTGAACACCATCATGGATATCACGCGCCCGCCGGACCGCATCCGCCAGGACCCGTCGCGCTCCCCGGGCGGCGACAGCCGGGTGTTTCTCAACACCTGCATCGGTTGTCACTCCGGGATGGATGCGCTCGCCGGCGCGTTTGCCTACTACGAATACAACGTGAGCACTGGCCAGATGGTCTATACGGCCGGCCAGGTGCAGGGCAAATACGCCATCAACACCGGCAATTTTCCCTACGGGCACGTCACCATCGACGACAGCTGGATCAATTACTGGCGCACCGGACCGAATGCGCTGCTGGGCTGGAACAGTGCGCTGCCGGGCAGCGGTAACGGCGCCAAATCATTCGGCCAGGAAATCGAGAATTCCTCGCAGTTCGCCAACTGTCAGGTGCAGAAAGTATTTCAGGCGATGTGTCTGCGGCCGCCGAGCAATGCGGCCGACCGTGCTCAGGCGACGAAGATCACCTCTGACTTCGTTTCCTCGAACTACAACATGAAGACGGCATTTGCAGAATCCGCCGTCTACTGTATGGGCCAGTAGGAGGCCGCGCCGTGAAAGCCCCGACGACACCAGTGACGGTACCGTTCCTGCTGGCAGCCATGACGGCACTGCTGCTCAGCGCCTGTTCCGGAGGCGCGCCGACCACGCAAAGTCCGAATCTGCAGGCCACCGCGCAAGTCGACACCTACAGCGGTCCTCCGCCCAGCAGTGCCGATGTGCAGGCGTTCGAGACCAACCTGTGGGTCAACATCTCCCCGAGCAGTCGCTGCGGCAATTGCCACAAGGCCGGTGGCCAGTCGCCGATGTTCGCGCGTTCCGACGACATCAATCAGGCCTACAGCGCAGCGCTCACGGTGGTCAATCTGTCGCAGCCCGATACCTCGCTGATGGTGCAGAAGGTCGGCGGCGGCCATAACTGCTGGCTATCGAGCCCGCAGGCCTGCGCCGACATTCTGACCACCTGGATCAGCAACTGGGCCAGCGGCGGCACTGGCTCCGCGGTCGGCACGCAGATTCCGCTGACGGCGCCGCCGGAGCAGACGGTGGGTGCGACCAAGGTGTTTCCGGCTGATCCGACGCTGTTCAGCACCACGGTCTATCCGGTGGTGGAGCAGTATTGCTCGCGCTGCCATTCCGACACCGCGTCCACGCCGCAGTCGCCATACTTTGCCAGCAGCAACCTGGCCCTGGCCTATAGCTACGCGCAGCCGGAGATTAGCCTCAATACACCGAGCAGTTCGACCTTCTACATCCGCCTGGCGCAGCAGTCGCACAATTGCTGGGGTAATCCGGTGAACTGTCCGGCCAGCGCCGCGGTCATGCTGGCGGCGATCCAGGCATTCGCCAACGGCATCGCCGTGACACCGGTCGATCCAACGCTGATCGTCTCGAAAGCCCTGTCGCTCACCCAGGGCACGGTGGCCTCCGGCGCCGATCGCTACGATGCGCACGACATCGCCAAGTGGGAATTCAAGGAAGGCACGGGCTCGACCGCCTACGACACCAGCGGTGTGGATCCGGGCATGGACCTGACCCTCAGTGGCGACGCCGCCTGGGTCGGCGGCTGGGGCATCAGCTTCACCACTAACGGCCGGGCCCAGGCGAGTACCGCCACCAGCTCGAAACTTACCGGCAAGTTTAGCGCCAGCGGCCAGTACAGCGTCGAGCTGTGGGTCAACGCGGCCAACGTGACGCAGACCAAGGCCTACATGGCCAGTTACTCGGGCGGCGACACGCTGCGCAATTTCACCGTGGCGCAGGATGCATTCCAGTACGAAGCCTTCGCGCGCAGCAGTGCGACCAGCCTGAACGGCGCACCATCGCTGTTGACCAACGTCAACAATCCGCTGGCACAAGCCGCGCTGCAGCACGTGGTCATGACCTACACCCCGACCCAGGGGCGCCAGTTGTACGTCAACGGTGTATTCACCGGCGACATCGATAGTTCCACCGGCGGGGCGATCAATAACTGGGACAACAGCTTTGCCTTTCTGCTGGGCAATGAGACTTCGGGCGATCATCCGTGGCAAGGCTCGATCCGCTTTGCCGCCGTGCACGACGCGGCGCTCACGCAGCAGCAGATCCAGCAGAATTACGCCGCCGGGGTCGGCGCGAGCTACTACCTGCTGTTCGACGTCAGCAGCCTGATCAACACGCCGCAGTCGTACATCATGTTCACCGCCAGTCAGTACGACAGCTACAGCTACCTGTTCTATCGGCCGACGTTCATCAACCTCAACCCGGCCTTCAGGCCGACCAGCCCGATCCAGATCTCGGGCATACGGATCGGCATCAACGGCGCGGAGGTGCCGGTTGACCAGGCCTACATTCCACTGAGCGTCAATATCGACAGCGCCGACTACTCGCCCACCACCGGGCAATTGCTGTCACCGCTCGGTACCGTGATACCGCTGCAGAACGGTGCGGCCTCGGACCAGTTCTTCCTGACGTTTGCACAGATCGGAACCAACACGCGCGCCTATACCACGCCCACCCCGGTGGCACCGGCGCCGGTGGACCTGCCGGCCTCGTCCGATATCGGCGTGCGGGTCTTCAATGAAGTCAACAGCACCATGGCGAAGCTGACCACCGTTGCGGCGACCAACCCGGCGGTCAATACGACCTACCTGTCGGTGCAGACCGGATTGCCGACGGTGTACAACATCCAGAGCGTGAGTTCCGGGGCGCAGATCGCCAGCGCGCAGCTGGCGATGCAGTACTGTCAGGCACTGGTCAATGATCCGTCCCTGGGGCCGGCATTTTTCCCCGGCATGACCTTCACTGCGACGCCCAGCGCCGCGTTCGGCACCACCGCTGGCATGGACCTGGTGGTACAGCCGCTGATCAACAACCTGATCGGGGGCAACCTGGCATCACAGCCGTCCGCCACGGCGGTGAGCACCGAGCTGTACAACCTGATTACCAACCTGTCCACCTGTGGCGGCGGCGCCTGTCCCACGGGCCGCACGGCGACTATCAGCATGGCGGCGTGCACCGCGATCCTGTCGAGCGCCACGACGTCGATCAAATAGTCATGTCTACCGCCAACCTGTTTATGACCCTGGAGAGGCCGACCCAATGAAGAAGCATCCACCCCGGCGCCCACCGAGTCCGCATGCGCTGCGGAACCTGGATCATCGGCCGCCGGTGACACGACGGGAATTTCTCGGCCGCGGCCTGATCGGAACCAGCGCCACGGTGATCGGCATGTCATCGTTCTTCAGTATGTTCGCCAATCCACGCAAGGCCTATGCGACGCTGGCGCCGGACATCCAGGCGCTGGTGACCTCGCCCTGCAACATCCGCGCGGGGGCAGGCAAAGTACCGTTCATCGCGTTTGACCTGGCGGGCGGCGGCAATATTGCCGGCTCCAACGCGCTGGTCGGAGGCGCGGGCGGACAATTGAATTTCCTGACTACCGCCGGCTATAACAAGCTCGGTTTGCCCGGCAACATGATTCCGAACTCATCGATCGGGGCCGGCAACTTCGTCAACACGTCGCTGGGTCTGGCGATGCACAGCGACAGCGCTTATCTGCGCGGTATCTCGCAGCGCGCTGCGATGACCACGATGAACAACGTCAATGGCGCGGTCATTCCCGCCATCAGTCAGACCGATACCGACCTGAATCCACACAATCCGATGTACGGGATTCACTCGGCCGGCGCCGCCGGCGATCTGCTGGTGCTCATCGGCACCGAGGCCACCGCTTCGGGCGGCAATTCGATGGCACCGGCCTACATGATCGACCCGACCGTGAATCCGACCGTGGTGACGCAGCCCTCGGACGTCACCGGGCTGGTTAACACCGGCTCCCTGGTCGGCCTGCTCGACCAGACCGACGCGGTGTCGGTGCTCGAGTCAGTGGAGCGCATCAGCGCCGCCAAGCTCGGACAGGTCAGCACCGCCATCCCGAGCCAGGACGTGGCGCTCAAGAATCTGGTGCAATGCAGCTACGTCGACGCCGCCTATCTGGTGGATAAGTACGGTAACGCACTGGCGGCGCTCGACCCAACCCAGGATCCCAACATTACCGGTAGCGGCGGCATCTTCAGCGCCACCGATCTGCAGGATTCGGACTTTCTGGCGACCGCCTCGGTAATGAAGATGGTGGTCAACGGCTATGCCGGTGCCGGCACCATTGAGATGGGCGGTTTCGACTACCACGACAGTACCCGTGCCACCGGCGAGACGCGCGACTTCAAGGCCGGACAGTGCATCGGCGCCTGTCTGGAGTACGCGGCGCGCGTGGGCGTGCCGCTGATGATCTACGTATTTTCCGACGGCTCGCTGGTGTCCAACGGTATGCCCGACAATTCGGTCGCGGGCCGCGGCAAGGGCATCTGGCTCGGTGACAACACGGCGACCGCAGCCTCGTTGATGCTGGTGTTCGATCCGAAGGCGAAACCGACGGCGATGATGCAGCAGATCGGCAGCTACAATTCCGACGGCTCGGTGAACTCGACCTCCAGTCCAGCGGCGAATGCAGTCAATCTGCTGGCCGAAACGGTGATCCTTAATTACATGGCGCTGCACGGCCAGGCGGGCGCATTCCAGACCATGACTTATGCCAGCGGCATCGGCACCGGGCTGGGCGCGGCCTCAAGCTACGACAGTCTGATAGCCTTCGGTCAGCTGTCATCGGTGGTCAACGGCGTCATTACGTGAGGACGGCGCGTTGCGGGCGCCTCGCGGGCTCAAGGCTCGTCATTCGCTGTTATAGGACAACGCTCGCGCTCGCTGCATAGCGGGTCAATTGCGAGCGGTGTCATGTATTTACGGTTTGACAGTCGCCGCGAGCCGGCGAATGATGTCAAATTGGCAGCGATGACAGATCGTAGCTTCTCAATGCGTCGCCGGCTGCTCGCTGTCGCAGGGCTAGCCGTGCTGGCCGCTGCCGCAACGTCTGCGCGCGCGGCCGATGCCAGCCTGATCGGCCGGACGGCCCCGGATTTTGCGCTGCCGGCCGTGGTCGGCAGCAATGTGCGGTTGTCGGAATATCGTGGCCAGGCGGTCATCATTTCATTTTGGAGCAGCCGATGCAGTGTCTGCGCCAGGCAGCTCGCGCTGCTCGATCGGCTCTACAACACCTATCGCTCTGCCGGGCTGGTGGTGCTCGCGGTCAGCGTGGATGACGACCCAATGCACGCCGAGCAGTACGCGCGCGCGCACACCGCGGGCTTTCCGCTGCTACTCGATACCACCAAGGCCGTCAGCCGCGCGTATGCGATCGATCGGCTGCCATCGACCGTGCTGATCGACCGCTCCGGGGTGGTCCGCTACCGCAATAACGATGACCAGGCTGACGACAGCTCTTATGTTGCCCATATCCGCGCACTGCTGGACGACGCCGTGGCGGCGCCATAAATCTCCCTGTGACGAATAACAACCCATGAATACACCGTCCCTGTATTGCTTGCCGGGCTTGCCGTGCTCGCGCCCGCTGCTGTTGTCGCTGCTGCTGCTCGGCGCAAGTCCGCTCGCCACGCCAGCCAATGCCCCGGCTGTGCCACCGCCAGCCCAAACGGCGCCGGCGCCTGCCGGCAGCCCGGCCGCGCCCATGGCCACCGACACTGCGCCGACCAGCGACGCGCCGGCCGCCGCTCAAGCGGCGGGCGATAGCGCGGCTGACGCCGGCGGCACGCGCGCACTCGATCAGCAGATCCAGGACCTGAAGAAGGACGTGATCGATCTGAACCGCGATCTGTTCGTGCTCGAGGAAGAACTGCTGTTTCCCGCCAACACGCAGGTTGCGGTGTTCGTATCGATGGATGTCGGGGATTTCTTCGCGCTCGATTCGATTACGCTGGCGGTCGATAACCGCGATGTCATGAACTATCTGTATACGCCGCGGGAAGTGGCGGCGCTGATCAAAGGCGGCGTGCAACGGCTGTACGTCGGCAATCTCAAGGCCGGGCCGCATGAGCTGGTGGTGCTGTTCAATGGCAAGGGTCCCAATGACCGCTATTACCGGCGCGGCGCCAACCTCAAGTTCGAAAAGGGCGTCGGCGCCAAATACCTCGAGGTCAAGATCACCGATCACGCGCGCGCGCAGCAGCCCGAGTTCGAGATCAAGGACTGGGAATGACGCGCGCATGACACCAGGCCGCCGAACCCTGGGACTGGCTGTTGCGCTGCTGGCAGTGAGTTCGCCCGCGGCCTGGGCTGCGCACAAGAGCGATCCGGACAAGTTACCCAGCATCAAAGTGCAGGATCTGCATTACGGCGACGTGCTGTTCCACTACTGGGCCGACGAGGATTCCGGGCTTGCGGCTCTGACGCGGCTGGAGGCCTACAACTACTGGCAGCGCATGCCACACCATGCCGTGGACACGCAGCTGCTGGCGGCAGGCCTGTACCTGCAGCTCGGCATGCACAACGAAGCCGGGCAGCGTTTCGAGACCTTGCTGGGCGACAACGTTCCGTCAGGGGTGCGCAACCGCGCCTGGTTCTACCTGGGAAAGATCTGGTACGAGCGCGGCTACTACGACCGCAGCGAGCAGGCGCTGAACCGCATCCAGGGGGAACTTGCGCCGCAGCTTGAAGCCGAGCGCACGCATCTGCTGGTCAACGTGCTGATGCACGAGCAGCGATATGACGAAGCCATTGCACGCCTCAAGAGCTGGCAGGGCCCGGTCGACTGGATGGCCTACGCGCGCTTCAACCTCGGTGTGGCCCTGGTGCGCGCCAATCGCTTGCCGGAAGCCGACCCGATTCTCACCGCGGTCGGTACACTGCAGACCGACAGCGATGAACTGCTGACCATGCGCGACAAGGCCAATCTGGCGCTGGGTTTCGCGTATCTGCAGGCCGACAAGCCGGAGCAGGCGCGCGCGCCGCTGGAGCGGGTGCGCCTCGACGGACCGTATTCGAGCCGCGCGCTGCTCGGTGCCGGCTGGGCGCACGCGGCGCTGGGGGATTACCGTGCAGCGCTGGTGCCGTGGCTCGAACTTCGCAAGCGCAGTCTGCTGGACGCGGCGGTGCAGGAGTCGTACCTCGCAGTTCCCTACGCCTACGGCAAGTTGAATGCCGCGGCGCAGGCCGCCGACTACTATGAAATCGCCTTGAAGTCGTTCGCCAGCGAAGCCGACAATCTCGACGCCGCCATCGGCCGCATTCACGACGGTCACATGCTCGATGACCTGCTGGGCACCGACAAGGATGCGCGCTATGGCTGGTTCTGGCAGTTGAAAACGCTGCCCGACGCGCCGCAGTCGCGCTATCTGTATACGTTGCTGGCCGACAACGATTTTCAGGAGGGGCTGAAGAATTACCGCGACCTGAATTTCCTGCAGCACGGCCTGATGTCCTGGGACGAGAGCATGCAGGCATTCGCCGCCATGATCGATACGCGCGAGCGCGCCTATGCCGAACGTCTGCCGCGCACCGACGCGCTGCTTGCGACCGACGCCCCGACGCGGCTGCGAGCCGCCCGGGCTGCGGTCGACTCGCGGCTCAATGCCATCGAGACCGGCAATGATGTGGCGGCACTCGGCACCGCCGAGGAACGCGCACAGTGGCTGCGCATCGCTGCTCTGGAGGACCAGATTGCGGCGCTGCCGCGCGGGCTGGAACGCGATGAGGCCGCCGACAAACTGCGCCTGATCAAGGGCGTGCTGTACTGGCGGCTTGACGCCGCATTCAAGGAGCGCAGCTACGCCCAGCGGCGCGCACTGCGCGAACTCGACGCATCGCTGGAGGAATTGCAGAACCGCTGGGTACGGGTGCAGCGCGCCCGCGCCACGGTGCCGACCAACACCGGGGAATTCGCCGATCGTATCGCGGCGCTAGCCGAGCGCATCAAGGCGGTGCGCGTGCGGCTGGCGGACACTTCGGGAATGCAGAGCGATTACCTGCAGAGCGTGGCGGCAACCGAACTGGGCGCACAGAAGGAGCGGCTGGCGACTTACGCGGTGCAGGCGCGCTTTGCGCTGGCGGACATCTACGATCGCGCGGCCGATCAGGCCGAGGGCGCACCGGCGGCACCAGCACCAGCACCAGCACCGACGCCGACGCCGACGCCAGCACCGGCACCGGAGCATTGATGACACGGCTGCCGCGCTTCGGGGTGCAATGGCAATGCGCGGCACTGCTGTGCGCGCTGGCGCTGCCTGCGGCGCACGTGGCGCACGCGGCGCAGCCGGCCAAGCCGGCGCCGACCGTCGGCGATCTGAATTCACAGTCAGTGCCGATTCAGCCCAACACGATGCCCAGTGGGGGCGCCGCCAAGGCAATGGAGAATTACCGCCAGTTCCTCAACCTGCAGAATACCGACCCCAAGCAGCGGGCCGAGGCGCTGCGCCGGCTGGGCGATCTGAATCTCGAATCGGGTGAACTCGAGCGCATGGCCAGCGAGGTCACGCTGCTCGACATGCAGGGTGCGGAGGCGATCCGCTTGTACGCAACGCTGCTCAAGGCCTATCCGAACTATCCGCGCAACGATCAGGTGCTGTATCAGCTGGCGCGTGCCTATGAGACCACCGGACAGAGCGATCAGGCGCTGGCCACGCTGGACGGCATCGTCGCGCGCTATCCGCAGAGCCGCGATATCGGCGAGGTACAGTTTCGCCGTGGCGAGCTGCTGTTTTCCAACCGCCGCTATGCCGACGCGCAGCACGCCTACGAGGCGGTGCTCGCGCACGGCCAGCGCAACTCGAATTTCTACATCCAGAGTCTGTACAAGGACGGCTGGTCGCAGTTCAAGCAGGGGCAGAATGAGGACAGCCTGAAACCGTTCGGCGATCTGCTGGACCTGATGCTCATCGATCCGAAGGATGGCGCGCGCATGCGCGACTGGAACGCGCTCGGCCGCGCCGATCGCGAACTGGTGGATGACACGCTGCGCGTGATGAGCATTGCCTTCGCCTACCTGGACGGCGCCAAATCGGTGGATGATTTCGCCGCCCACCGCGGCCAGATCCCCTACGCCTACCTGCTGTATACGCGCCTTGGCGACCTGTACGTCGAGAAGCAGCGCTACCAGGACGCAGCCGCGACCTATCGGGCATTTGTCAGCCGCGATCCGGTGGATGTGCATGCGCCAGGGCTGACCAATGCGGCGATCGAGGCCTATCGCAAGGGCGGGTTTGCCGACCTGATGCTCGATGGCAAGCTTGAGTACGTGCAGCGCTACGGTTTCGACGCACCGTTCTGGAAAGGCCGCGAACATCAGGCCTATCCGCAGGTGGTGGAGGAACTCAAGACCAACCTGAAGGATGTGGCGCAGTACTACCACGCCAGCGCGCAGAAGAGCAAAAAGCCCGAAGACTACGCCGCCGCGGCACACTGGTATCGCGCCTACCTGAGTTCATTCCCGGGCGAGGCGGATTCGGCCGGGACCAATTACCTGCTGGCCGATGCGCTGTTCGAGAGCAGGCAATACGCCGACGCTGCGATCGAGTACCAGCACACCGCCTACGACTATCCGAACAACGCCCGCTCGGCGGAGGCCGGCTACGCGGCGCTGGTGGCCGAACAGAAGAGCGAAGATGGAATGACCCCCGAGGCGCGCAGCGCCGCACACCTGCGCGCCACTGCCGCCGCGCTCAAGTTCGCCCAGACCTTTCCCGAGCACCCCGAGAGCGCGGTGGTGCTCACGCGTGCGGCGCAGGATCTGTACGCGGCCGGGGATCAGGCGCTGGCGGCGCAAAGCGCGCAGCTGCTGCTGGCGCGTTCTCCGAGTGTCGATGCCGCCAAGCAGCGTATCGCCTGGACCATCATCGGCCAGGTGAGTTTCAACCAGGGCGACTTTCCGCAGGCCGAGAACGCCTACACCCATGCGCTTGCCGTCGCTGCCGCCAATGATCCGGAGCGCGGCGACATCACCGAGCGCCTGGCCGCCGCGGTCTACAAGCAGGGCGAAAGCAAGCGCACCGCCGGCGATCAGGCCGGAGCGGCCGAGGACTTCCTGCGCGTGGCGCGCGTGGCGCCCGGCTCGAAGGTGATCGCGACCTCGCAATACGATGCCGCTGCCGCACTGATCAACGCCCAGCAGTGGAATCACGCGATCGAGGTGCTCGAGGCCTATCGGCATGACTATCCGAAAGGTGAATACAGCGCCGATGTCGGCCGCAAGCTTGCCGTGGCGTATGTCGCGGCTGGCCGCGCCGGTCCCGCGGCCGATGAATTCGAGCACATCGCGGCCGATCCGCACGAAGACCCGGCGCTGGTGCACGAAGCGCTGTCACGTGCCGCGGACCTGTATCAGCAGGCCGGCAATACGGCGCGCAGCGTCGTGATGCTCGAGCGCCTGGTCAAGGAATATCCCGCGCCGGTACCTGACGCGATTGAGGTGCGACAGCGGCTGCTGGATATCGCGGCCAAGAGCGGCGATGTCGAGCGCCAGCGGTACTGGCAGCACGAGATCGTCAAGGCGGACGCGAACGCGGGCGCGGCGCGCACCGATCGCACCAGGTATCTTGCTTCCAAGGCGCTGCTGGCGCTGACGGTACCCACGCGCGATCAGTACCGCGCCATCAAACTGGTGGCGCCGCTCAAACAGAGCCTGGTGGCGAAGAAAAAGGCGCTGGATGCGGCAGTGCAGGCCTACAAAGAGGTGGCCGCCTACCAGGTGGCGGAGACCACCACCGCGGCCACCTACGAGACCGCCGAACTCTACCGCACGCTGGCGCACGACCTGATGGTCTCCGAGCGGCCGAAGAAGCTCTCAGGCGAGGCTCTGGAGCAGTACAACGCATTGCTCGATGAACAGTCGTTTCCATTCGAGGAGCAGGCGATCGCGATTCACGAGATCAATGCGAAGCGTGTGCAGGACGGGATCTACGACGACTCGGTGCGCGCCAGCTTCACCGCACTAGCCGAACTCAAGCCGGCGCGTTATGGTAAAACAGAACTCAGCACCGGCTTTGCGCCGGCGCTGGCTGCCCCGGCGGGCAGCACTGGCGGCGCTGCCAGGCCGGCGAGCGCCGCGGCGGTGGCTGAGTTTCAGCGCGCCACCGATCTGGCCAACGCCGGCAAGGACACCGACGCCGAGCTGGAGCTCAGGCAGTTGGAGCTGCAATTCCCTGGCTTCGCCGCCCCGGAAATCGATCTGGGCCTGCTGGCGCGGCGCCAGCGGAGGCTGGAACAATCGGAAGCCGCGCTGCGGCGGGCGAGCGCACTCGATGCCGCCAGTGCCGCGGCATGGAGCGAGCTGGGCGTGACGCTGCGCCAGGAAGGTAAGTTCGCAGATGCGCGCGCCGCGTACGAGCACGCGATCGCGGCCGATGCCGACTACGCGCCTGCACATCGAAATCTCGGGGTATTGCTGGATCTGTACCTGGGAGATCCGGCCGCGGCGCTGCCCGAGATGGAACGCTACAAGGCACTGACCGCCGAGGACAAACCAGTCAGCTCGTGGATCGCCGAGCTGCGCACACGTACCGCGGTCAAACCCCCGGCGGCGCCGACTCCGGCCGGCGCGCCCGATGCGGGCGCGACTGACACGGCGGCCGCGACCGATCACGGAGGTACCACATGAAAACAGCCGTTGTGAGCGTTCTGGGCGCCCTGTGCCTGGTGTGCATGATGCAGGCGGCCAGTGCGCAGCAGGACCTTGAGCCCGCGGTCCAGACTTCGCCCACGCCCATGCCCGCGCCAGCCCCCGGGCCGGCCGCCGGCACCACCAATAGCAGCGCTGCAGCTGGCGAGGTGCGGGCGGCCAGGCCTGCCGCAGCCGGCACCAAGGCGCAGCCACCCGCGGCGCCTGCGGCCGGACCCGCCGTCGCGCCCACAGCACCCAAGGGTGGCAAGGCGAGCGATCGCATCGAACTCGACACCACGCAGATCAGCGGCAATCGCGAGCTTCCCAAGGTGATGTACGTGGTGCCGTGGCGCAAGGCGGACCCGGGCGAATTCACCGGCAAGCCGCTCAACAGCCTGCTGGATGAGGCACTAACCCCGGTGGATCGCGACGTGTTCAGGCGTCAGAACCGCTATTACGCGGCGCTTTCGGCCGCACCGGGGTCGGACAAGTCACAACCTGGAGCCCCCGGCGACGGCGCGGCGGCGCCAACACCCAGGGATGAGAAGTAGGTCGCGGTTCGAGTGTTTACGTCACTTTAGTTTGACCATCTTAGGTAGACCATGGCGGATTGGCACGGGAGTTAATGAGTATGTTCAGTCACATAGTCCGGTTCTTCCAGGGCGGCGGGTGGATGATGTATCCGATCGCCGTGGTGCTCGTGGTGGGTCTTGCGATCGCGATCGAACGCTGGATCTACCTCACGATCACCGCGGTGGGCAATCGCACGCTGTGGAACGAGATATCGCCACTGCTGGCACAGGGCAACTTCCGTCAGGCGGTGCAGGTGACTTCCAGGTCGAACGCCGCGATCGGCCAGATCCTGAGCTACGGCCTGGCGCGCATCTCTTCCGCGCGGCGCCGCGAGGATATCGAGAAGGCGATGGAAGAGAGCCTGATGGATATCATGCCGCGGCTGGAGAAGCGTACCCACTACATCGCGACTTTTGCCAACATCGCAACGCTGCTCGGCCTGCTCGGCACGGTGATCGGTCTGATCAACGCGTTCGCCGCGGTGGCAACCGTCAATCCGGCCGAAAAGGCCAACCTGCTCTCGGCCAGCATCTCGGTGGCGATGAATTGCACCGCCTTTGGTCTGATGACCGCGGTGCCGCTGTTGCTGATCCATGCGGTGCTGCAGACCAAGACCACGGAACTGATCGACAGCCTGGAAATGGCCTCGGTCAAGTTCCTCAATGCCGTGACTGAGCGCGCGCCGCAGCCGACGCCGGCCGCGGCCTGAAACGGCACTGCGCCCTTCAATGGATATAGAGCCATACCGTGCGCCGCGCCCGTAACGTCCGCAGAATCACGCGCCACCAGCACCGGCCCTCGCAGCTGATGCTGGTGTCGATGATCGACATCTTCACCGTGCTGGTGACTTTTCTGCTGATGACGGCGGTGTTCTCGCGCACCGTAATCCTGGAGCTGAAGCTGCCGCCTGCCAATGCCGAGTTCAAGGACCCGCCGCCGGGACTGCAGCTGGAGATCACGGTACGCAAGAACACGTTGCAGGTGGGTGATCGCAACTCCGGACCGCTGGCCGCGTTTCCGAACAAGGACACTGGTTACGACTACGACGGCCTGTCGACCTACCTGCAGCAGGTGAAGACAAAGTTTCCCGACAAGACCGATGCCACCATCCTGCTCGAGCCCGACACGCCGTACGACACCGTGGTGCAGGTGATGGATCGAATCCGCGTGCTTGAAGTCAACGCCGGACTCAACGTGGTGCAATACGAGCTGTTTCCCGATATCTCGATCGGCGACGCCCCGCTGATGGACGCGGGCGCCGCGCCCGCGGCCCCGGCCACCAATCCATGACCGGAGCCAACGCATGAGCATGTCCAGTCGCGCCCGGCGGATGCTGCAGCACCAGATGCGCCACCGCGCCGACGCCGAACTCAACCTGATCCCGATGATCGATATTCTGAGCGTCATGGTGTCGTTCCTGCTGGTGTACTCGACCAACGTCGAGGTACTGCAGAACACCAAGGCGATCGAGATTCCACAGTCGATCGCGGAGCAGCAGCCACGCCAGACCGTGGTCGTGATGCTGACCAAGGATGAGCTGTTCGTGCAAGGCGAAGCCATCGCCACCGTGGCGGAGATTCACGCCACCCAGGGCGACATCATCGAGCCGCTGCGCGAAGCGCTGAAACGTCCGACTCTGGTGGGCCAGGAGGTCACCGAAAAGGACCTCGCCGAGCGCGAGATCACAGTCATGGGCGACAAGGCACTGCCGTACGACGTGCTGAAGAAAGTCATGCGCACCTGTACCGATGCCGATTACGGCAAGATCTCGCTGGCGGTGCTGCAGAAAGACAAGCCGGTGCCGCCCGGTGCCGTGGGCACCTCGTGATGCAGGGACAGGCACATGCAGCTCGCTGAGTATTACCGCAGCTACGACCTGCCCTGGGAGCTCGATCCGGAGGATCAGCGCCGCCTGCGCCGCCTGGTGAGCGGCGGCTTGCTGCTGTTGCTGCTGTTCGGAGTGATGCTGCCGTTCATCCACTTGCCCAAGCTCACCGAGGCGCCGGCCGAAGCGGTACCCGAGCGTCTGGCGCGGCTGATGGCGGAGGAAAAGCCCAAGCCGCCCCCGGTGGTCGAGCAGCCCAAGCCCAAGCCGCAAACCAAGCCGCTGCCGGTCCCCAAGCCGGTGGACAAGACCGCCGAGGCGCGCAAGAAAGCGCAGAACTCGGGTCTGCTCAAGTTCCAGGACGAGCTGGCCGATCTGCGCCAGAACGTCGATCTGACGCCGCTCGGGCAGACCAAAAATCTGCAGGGCGCAGTCGGCCAGGACAGCCACGCGGAACGCTCGCTAATTGCCTCCAAGGTTGGCGGAGCATCGGCCGGAATCACCACCGCCAACGCCAGCCGCGGATTCGGCACCGGTGCCGGCTCGCTCACCGGTCACGACACCACCGCAGTGAGTTCGCGCATTGTCGCCGCCGGCGGCGGAGTCAGCGTTTCCAAGGGCGGCAGCGGCAAGCCCTCGCGCAGCCAGGAGGAGATCGCGCTGGTGTTCGACCGCAACAAGGGCGCGATCTACGCCCTGTACGGACGCGCGCTGCGTGATACCCCCGATCTGCAGGGCAAACTTGTGCTTGAGTTCACGATTGCCCCGTCCGGAGAAGTGACAGAATGCCACGTGGTCTCGAGCGAACTGAAAAACGCCGACCTGGAGAGCAAGATCGTCGCGCGGGTGAAGCTGTTCCGTTTCGAGGCCAAGGACGTGGCGGCGATCACCACCACCAAACCGATCGAATTCGTACCGACGACGTGACCGGTCAGCGTGAATCTACAGTCCGAAATCGAATACTTCAGCGAAGTGCTGCCGGTGGATCAGGCGCGGCTGCTGGCGGTGTTCCTGCACGAGCTGGCGGTCGAGGCCCGCAGTACTTACGGACCCGGCGTAGAGCAGGTACACGACGGGGCGCGGTTGCGATTCGTCAACGAGATCGTCTGCCGGCTGGCGGGCTTCATCGAACAGTTGCTGGCCGACGATCACACGCGGCCCAGCGATGAGGTGGTGCTGCGCATGCTGCTGTCGCCGCGCGCCGATGGCGTCGCCCAGGACCTGGTGCTCAATGCCTACCGCCGTGCGATCCACGGCTTCGACCGCTACGATGCCACGGTGGCGATGGACAAGTGACGCGCACGCGCCGTAACGTCGCGCTGTGCCGGTAGAGTCTCTCAGCCAGGTCCTGATACTCCTGCTCGCTTCGGTGCTGGTGCTGGCGCTGGCACGGCGCATCGGCATGCCGGCGATCCTCGGCTATCTGATCGTCGGCATTGTGCTCGGGCCGTTTGCCTTCGCGGTGCTTCCAAAAAGTGCGCAGACACAGGCGATCGCGCAGATCGGCGTGGTGTTTCTGCTGTTCACCCTGGGACTGGAGTTCTCATTCCCGCGCATGGTGGCGATGCGCCGCGAGGTGTTCGGGCTCGGCTCGGCACAGACCATCGTAGTGGGCGGCGCGGGCGCGCTCGCCACGCACGCCATTGGCGTTGCCTGGCCGAGCGCCATCGTGGTGGGCGGTGCACTGGCGATGTGCTCGACCGCGATCGTGCTGCAGCAGCTTGGCGATCAGGATGAGCTCAACCGTACGCACGGTCGGTTGTCGTTCGCGGTGCTGCTGTTTCAGGATCTGGCGTTCGTGCCGTTGCTGGCCCTGGCCACCGTGCAGACGCAGGGTCACGCCGAGTCGGGTGCGGCACTGCTGCTGCGTCTGGTGGCGCTCGGCCTGCTGGCGCTGATCGTGGTGCTGGCGATCGGACGCTGGCTGCTGCGGCCACTGCTGCATGAGATTGCGCACAGCCGGCTGCGCGAACTGTTCACGCTCACCGCGTTGCTGATCGTGCTGACCGCCGCCTGGATCACCCAGCGGCTGGGGCTGTCGATGGCGCTGGGCGCGTTCCTGGCCGGCATGCTGCTCGCCGAGACCGAGTACCGGCACCAGATCGAGGCCGTCATCCGTCCGTTTCGCGAGTTGCTGCTGGGATTGTTTTTCATCACCGTGGGCATGCTGCTCGATCTGAAGGTTCTGTTTGGCGACTTTCCGCGCATCGTGGCGCTGCTGCTGTTGCTGATCGTGTCCAAGGCGCTGCTGTCGGCGCTGACCACGCGGGTGTTCGGTATCGACCGCTTCAAGGCGCTGCGTACCGGACTGGTGCTGGCCGGCGGCGGGGAGTTCGGCGTCGCGCTGCTGACGATCCTGGCACGCGGACCGCAGCTGATACCGGCGCGTCCCACGCAGCTGCTGCTGGCCGTGGTCGTGCTCGGCATGATCGTCAGTCCGCTGATCATTCGCTACAACAAGCGCATCACGCGCCTGGTGCTGCGCGAACAAGGTCCGCCGGCCACCGCGATCGAGCGTGAACAGGCGGCCACCACGGAGCTGGCACGGCGCGAGCATGTGATCATCTGCGGCTTCGGTCGCGTCGGCGGCCACCTGGCGCACGTGCTCGATTCCCAGGGCTTCGAGTACCTGGCGATCGATCTTGATCCGGCCAACGTGCGCAGCGCGCGCCAGGCCGGCGTGCCCGTGGTGTGGGGCGATTGCGCCGATGAGGAGCTACTGCGCAATCTCGGCCTGGATCTGGCGACCGTCGTGATCATCACATTTGCCGACCCGGCGGTGGCGCTGCACGTGATCCGCGCGGTACGGCGGTTGCGCACCGACGTAGCGGTGCTGGTGCGTACCCAGGATGATTCGCGGCTCGCCGAGCTGTCGGCGGCCGGCGCCACCGAGGTGGTGCCGGAAACCTTCGAAGCCAGCCTGACGCTGGTGTCGCAGGCCCTGATGCTGCTGCAGCTGCCGGCGCCGCAGGTCGCGCACGTGGTCGATACGTTGCGCAGGCAGCGCTACGCGACGTTGCGCACGCGTTCCGTGGCCGCGCCGAGCGATGCGGACGCCGAGGAATCCGCCGACCAGTTGCGTTCCGTGGTGCTGCCGCCCGGCGGTTGGGCGGTGGGGCGGCGGCTGGAGGAAATCCGGGCGCGCGGCGCCGAGGTCGCCTTTACCGCAATCCGCCGCCAGGGCATCACCGGACGCGAGCCTGACGGGGACACCGAGCTGCGCGAAGGCGATGTGGTGGTGATTTACGGCATCCCCGAGGCACTCGAGCATGCCGAGGCGGTGCTGCTGGCGGGGTAGCCGGCGGCCGCAGTGTAGAATCCCGCCCCCGATGAACCACGAAGATATCCAGTTCCCGACGCGCCACCATCCGCTGCGGGAAGACATCCGTGCGCTCGCGCAGCTCATGGACGAGGTGCTGCAGGCGCAGGGTGGTGCGGAACTGTGGCAGCTGTTCGAGCAGGACCGCCTGACTGCGACGCGCTGGCGCGAAGGCGTGGCGGGTGCCGCCGAGGCGCTCACGGTGCGCGTGCGCGGCCGGCCGCCGCGCGTGGCGCGCGAGCTGGTGCGGGCGTTCTCGGCCTGGTTCCAGCTGGTGAACGTGGCCGAGAAGGTGCACCGCATCCGGCGCCGGCGCGAATATTTCCAGCAGGACAGCGAGCGGCCGCAGCCCGGAGGTGTGGAGGATGCGCTGTCGGAGCTCAAGAGCTCGGGATTGACGCTGACGGAAGTGCTGGCACTGATGGCTCAGCTGTCGATCGAGCCGGTACTGCTGGCGCACCCGATGGAGTCCACACGGCGCACCAGCCTGCGCCGCCAGCAGCGCATAGCCACGCTGCTGCTCGACCGCGATAACGAAACGTTGGCACCCAACGAGCAGCGCGCGCTGGTGCAGCGCATTCGGGCGGAAGTCAGCGCCGACTGGCAGACTGAGGAGCATCCGCGCGAGCGCCTGACGGTGGCCGACGAGCGCGAGCATGCGATTTTTTATCTGATCGAAATCCTCTACAAGATCGTTCCCGCGTTCTACCAGGAAATCGCCGCGGCGCTGGGCAAGCTGTACGGCGTGCCGGCCGAGAGCGTGGAATTGCCGGTGATCGTGCGCTTTGGCACCTGGGTCGGCGGCGATATGGAAACCTCGGCCGACGTGCATGCCAAGAGCATCCGCGACACACTGGCCCGCGCCCAGCAGGTCATCATCAACACTTACTATGACGAGTGCCTGAAGCTGGCCCAGACGCTGTCGCAGAGCGCCAGCCGCATCGGCATCGCAAGCAACGTGATGCGCCGGGTCGAGGAATACCGCACGCTGCTGCCCGGCGCCCAGGCCATCACGCCATCGCGCCATGACCGCATGCCGTATCGGGTGCTGCTCGGGCAGATCGCCGAGCGCCTGCACGTCACCTACGATGGCCGCTCCAACGGCTACCAGCAGCCGGCGCAGTTTCGGGCCGACATCGCGCTGATCGCGCAGAGCCTGCTCGCCAACCGCGGCGCCAACGCCGGGTATTTCCAGGTACGACGGTTGTTGTACCGCATCGATACCTTCGGATTTCACCTGGCAACGCTCGATGTGCGCGCCCATACCGCGGTCCATCACGCGGTGCTGGCGCAGGGCATGGATGATCCGGATTGGATGACTCGCAGCGCCGCCGATCGGCACACGCGACTGGTGGAGATCCTGGAGCGCGACATCGGCCCGACCGGCAGCTTCGATGCGCTCGCCAAGCGCACGTTGGCAGTGTTCGATGCCATCACCCAGTGCCGCCATCGCTATGGCGCCGATGCCATCGGACTATATATCGTCAGCGGCGTATCGCAGGCCGACGACGTGCTGGCGCCGCTGGTGCTGGCGCGCTGGGCCGGGGCTTACGACAAGAGCAAGGGCGAGGTGGCGCTCGACGTGGCGCCGCAGTTCGACCGGGTGGAGACGCTGGAGCGCTGCGGTGCGGTGATGGGGGAGCTGCTCGAGGATGGCGTATACAAGCGTCACCTGGAAGCCCGCGGGCGGCTGCAGACCGTGCTGATCGGCTTTTCCGACAGTAACCAGGAGAGCGGCATGATCGCCTCGCGCCTGGCGGCCTACCGCGCGCAGCGCCATCTCACCGACGCGCTGCGACACGCCAACAAACAGCACGTGCTGTTCTACAGCCGCGGTGGCAGCATTCCGCGCGGCGGTGGCCGCATCGATGCGCTGCTGCGCGCCGCGCCGTCCGAATCGATCAACGGCGTGCTGCACTTTACCGAGCAGGGCGAGAGCATCAGCCAGAACTACGGGCTGCGGCCGAACGCGATGCGCACCCTCGAGCGCGCCTTCAGCACGCTGGCGCTGGCGACGCTGGCCGTCAAGCGCGGTATCGCCGTGCGCGAGAGCGCCACGCTGGCTGAGTGTGTCGCGCTGGTCGCGGCCCGCAGCGCCCAGGTGTGGCGCGCCCTGATCTACGAGCAGCCGCAGTTCCTCGACTTTTTTCGCGCCGTCACGCCGATCGACGTCATCGAGCGCATGCAGATCGGCTCCCAGCCGGTGCAGCGCAGCGAGCGCGGCGGTGTCGACGCCATCCGGCCGGCACTGTGGGTGCTGGCCTGGTCGCAGTCACGCCACATGCTGCCGGCCTGGTTTGGAGCCGGCGCCGGCCTGGAATTCGCAAAGAGCGAGCGCAGCATCGAACTGCTGCGGCGTTGCTACCGGGGCTGGCCATTCTTCCACAGCCTGATCGACGATATCGAGGCCATGCTGGCGCGCGCCGACCCAAGCGTGGCCGCGCATTATGACCGGCTGGCGCCCCCGGAGCTGCGTCCCTATGGCCTGCAGCTGCGGGCCGAGTACGAACGCAGCTGCGCCCTGGTGCTTGAAGTCAAGGAGTCCATAAACCTGCTGGACACCGATCGCACGCTGCAGCGGGGCATCATGGTGCGAAACCCGTCGATCGACCCGATGCACTTCATGCAGGTGGACCTGCTGGAACGCTGGCGCGCCAGTGGCCGGCAGAACCGCGACCTGTTCGAAGCGCTGCAGGCCAGCGTCAGCGGCATCGCGCGCGGCCTGCAGACCACGGGCTAGCACCCCGATGGGGCGCCCCCGGCCGACGGGCGATATAACAACTGCGAACCATGATCATAACCGGGGCATCGTATATCCGGCCGGCCGGCGACATTACAGTAGCCTCAAGCCGAGCAGAGCGTGCGCGTGTACCGATACGATCAAATCGACCAGACCCTGGTGAACGAGCGGGTAGCTCAGTTCCGCGATCAGACCCGTCGGTTCCTCGCCGGCGAGCTGAGCGAGGACGAATTCCGTCCGCTGCGGCTGCGCAACGGGCTGTATATCCAGCGCTACGCGCCGATGCTGCGGGTGTCGATTCCGTACGGGCTGCTGTCCGCGGTGCAGCTGCGCATGCTGGCGCACATCGCCCGCAGCTACGACCGTAACTACGGCCATTTCACCACCCGCCAGAACATCCAGTACAACTGGCCGGCGCTGGAGCGCGTGCCCGATATCCTGGCCGATCTGGCGAGCGTCGAGATGCACGCCATCCAGACCAGCGGCAACTGCATCCGCAACATTACCAGCGATCACCTGGCGGGCGTCGCGCCCGACGAGATCGCCGATCCGCGCCCGTATTGCGAGATCATCCGCCAGTGGGCCGCGCTGCATCCGGAATTCAGCTACCTGCCGCGCAAGTTCAAAATCGCGGTGACCGCATCGCCGGCCGATCGGGCGGCGGTCGAGATCCATGATGTCGGTGTGCGCCTCAGACGCGGCAGCAACGGCGAGATCGGCTTTGAGATTCTGGCCGGCGGCGGCCTGGGCCGCACGCCGATTCTAGGCAAGGTGATCCGCCGTTTTCTGCCGCAGGCCGATCTGCTGGCGTATCTGACAGCTATCCTGCGGGTCTACAACCGCTACGGTCGGCGCGACAACATCCACAAGGCGCGCATCAAGATCCTGCTGCGCGCACTGGGAGCGGAGGAGTTCACACGCCAGGTGGAGCAGGAGTTCGAGGCGGGTCGGCAGTCCGCCCCCAAGCTTGCGGCGCAGGAAGTCGAACGCATGAACGCCTTCTTCGCGCCGCCGGCATATCAGACGATCAGCGACAGCACTCCGGTCATCGGCAGTGTCAGTTCCGGCAACCCGGGCTATGACGCCTGGCTGCGCTACAACACCCGCCGCCACAAGGTGCCGGGATATCGCGTGGTGTTCGTGTCGCTGAAGAAGCACGGCGAGGCTCCCGGGGACATGAGCGGCGAGCAGATGGATGCGCTGGCTGCGCTGGCCGATCGCGTGAGCTTCGGCATGGTGCGTGTCACCCATGACCAGAATCTGGTGCTGGCCGACGTACCACAATCGACGTTGCTTGATGTGTGGCGCGAGCTCGACGCGCTGGGACTTGCCACACCGAACATCGGCACCCTGACCGACATGATCTGCTGCCCCGGCCTGGACTTCTGCAGTCTCGCCAATGCCGGCTCGATCGACGTTGCCAAGCAGATACACGCCCGCTTCGACGACCTGGATTATCTGTACGACTTAGGTCCGGTCGAGATCAAGATGTCCGGTTGCATGAATGCCTGCGGCCACCACCACATCGGCCACATTGGAATTCTGGGCGTCGATAAACACGGCAAGGAGTGGTATCAGATCACGATTGGCGGCTCATCCACCGGTCCGGCGGCGCTCGGCGAAGTCATCGGTCCGTCGGTGCCGAAGGACCAGGTGGCCGACACCATTGCCCGGCTGCTGGAAGTGTATGTGCGCGAGCGGCATGGCGACCACGAACGCTTCGTCGACGCCGTGCGGCGCATCGGTATCGAGCCGTTCCAGGAGCGCGTGTATGAGACACATCATTCACCGGCGTGAGCTGGTTGCCGATGATGTGCGCTACGCCGGTGAGGCGAGCGGCCCGGGCACGCGGGCGGCGCAGCCTGCCGCGCAGTTCATCGCCGCGCTGAGCGCCGGGCAGGCGAGCGCAGCGGCAGCGGCCGTCCTGATCGGCCCGGCAGATGAGGTCGAGGCGCTGGCGCCGCACCTGGCGCTGCTGAGCCTGATCGTGGTGGAATTTCCCAAGATTGGCGAAGGCCGCGGCTACAGCCAGGCTCGACTGCTGCGCCAGCGCTACGGCTACGCGGGCGAGCTGCGCGCGCGTGGCGCGCTCAAGCGCGACCAGCTGTTTTTCCTCGCGCGCTGCGGTTTCAACAGCTTCGATCTCGACCCTGCCGAGGACCTGGAAGCCGCGCTCGGTTCCTTCAACGACTTCAGCGTCGCCTATCAGGGTGGCAGCGATGCGGTGGTGCAGGTGCGGCGGCGCGCCGGCTCGGCCTAAAGCGGCCGCATTAGAAGATTTACATAGATTCCGCGTTTGTCTGACGGCACTTGTCGGTGCGACCGCCGGCCGGGGCCGCGGCGGTTTGCGTTATCATGGCACCGCATTCCTCAGCATCGGCTGGGCGTAAGGTACGACACGTGAATGCGCCACCGTCGACGGGGTTATCGTGCAGGATGGGACCGGGCCGGTTACGAATCTTGAACGGCTGAGCGAATCTGCGTCGCCCGCAGATCCCGTGTTGCTGGGCGACCGGGAAGCGGTCAAGGCACTGGTCGAGGGCCGCATCGGCGACCCGTTCGCGCTGCTCGGCCCGCATCCAACGGCGCACGGCACCGTGGTGCGCGCCTACCTGCCGCCGGCGGAAGCGGTCGCGGCGATCGATCACAGCGGCATGGTGCTGGCCACGCTGCAGCCGCTGCCCACCCCGGGGCTGTTCGCCGGCATCATTCCGGCGGGAGCGGCCTATCGGTTGCGTATTCACTGGCCTGGCGGGCGCGTGCAGGAAACCGAGGATCCGTATTCCTTCGGCCTGCTGCTGGGCGAACTCGACATCTACCTGCTGGCCGAAGGCAGCCATCTGGAATTGGGCCACTGCCTGGGCGCCCAGCCGAGGAGCATCGATGGCATTGCCGGGGTGCGATTCGCCGTCTGGGCGCCCAACGCCCAGCGCGTCTCCGTGGTCGGCGACTTCAACGTCTGGGACGGCCGGCGCCATCCGATGCGCAAACGGGTCGAGGCCGGGGTTTGGGAGCTGTTCATCCCGCGCCTGCCGGCCGGCACGCTCTACAAATACGAAATTCTCGGGCCGCACGGACTGCTACCGCTCAAGGCCGATCCGGTGGCGCTGCAGGTCGAGCCACCGCCGCGCACCGCCTCGGTGGTGCCCGATGCGACGCCGTTTCGCTGGAGCGACGCGCGCTGGCTTACGGCCCGGGCCGACAACAACGCGCTGCTGCACTCCCCGTTGTCGATCTACGAGGTTCACCCCGGATCGTGGCGCCGGGTCGCCGAGCAGGGCGGGCGGCCACTGAACTGGGATGAACTCGGGGATCAGCTGATCGCCCATGTGAGCGAGCTGGGCTTCACCCACATCGAACTGCTGCCGGTCATGGGGCACCCGTTCACCGGCTCCTGGGGCTACCAGGTACTCAGCCAGTACGCACCGCAGGCCACGTTTGGCGAGCCGAGCGCCTTTGCGCGTTTCGTCGATCGCTGTCACGCCGCCGGTGTCGGGGTGATCCTCGATTGGGTGCCGGGGCACTTTCCCACCGACGCGCATGGGCTGGCATGGTTCGACGGCACCGCGTTGTACGAGCACACCGATCCGCGCGAGGGGTTTCATCAGGAGTGGAATACCGCGATTTACAACCTCGGTCGACGCGAGGTGCACGCGTTCCTGGTATCGAGTGCACTGCACTGGATCGAGCGCTATCACGTCGATGGGCTGCGGGTCGACGCGGTCGCCTCGATGCTGTATCGCGACTATGCGCGGCGCGAGGGCGAGTGGATTCCGAACAAGTATGGCGGCCGGGAGAACATCGAGGCTATCGATTTCCTGCGGCATCTGAACGACGCCGTGACGCAGCGCTTTCCCGGGGCGCTGATGATCGCCGAGGAATCCACGGCCTGGCCCGGGGTGACGCGCTCGAGCCAGGACTGGGGCCTGGGCTTCGCCTATAAGTGGAACATGGGCTGGATGCACGACACGCTGCGCTACATGAAGCTCGATCCGGTGCACCGCTCCTACGATCACCACGATATGACCTTCGGCCTGCTGTACGCGTTTTCCGAGCGTTTCGTGCTGCCGCTCTCGCACGATGAGGTGGTGCACGGCAAGGGCTCGCTGATCGGTCGCATGTCCGGGGATACCTGGCAGCGGTTCGCGAATCTGCGCGCCTACTTCGCCTTCATGTGGACCCAGCCCGGAAAAAAGCTGCTGTTCATGGGTGGTGAATTCGGCCAGGACTGGGAATGGAATCACGACGGCCAGCTCGACTGGCAGGCGCTCGAACATCCTCTGCACCGCGGCGTGCAGCAGCTGGTGGGCGATCTGAACCGCCTGTACCGGGAGCAGCCTGCCCTGCACGTGTTCGATTGCGACAGCGCAGGCTTTCGCTGGATCATCGCCGATGACAACAGCAACAGCATCTATGCCTACTATCGCCAGGGACACGCCGATTCGGCGCCGCTCATCGCGATCTGCAACTTCACGCCAGTGCCGCGCACGCATTACCGGCTGGGTGCGCCGCGCTCCGGAGTGTGGCGCGAAATCCTCAATACCGATTCGGAAATCTACGGCGGCTCCAATCTGGGCAACGGCGGGCGGCTGGAGAGCAGCACCACGCCTTCGCACGGACAGCCATTCTCACTCGAACTAACGCTACCACCCCTGGCCACTGTATTGTTGCGCCACGGGGGCTGATCGACATCGTAAGGATCACCGTGCATGCCGTCCGACCTGCCGACCGCCCCGTTAGCCGGCGCCCCCTATCCGCTGGGTGCGACCTGTGGCCCCGAGGGCTGCAATTTTGCCGTCTTTGCCGGTAATGCCGAGCAGGTCGATTTGTGCCTGTTCGACGCCAGCGGTCGGCAGGAACTGCGTCGGCTGTCGCTGCGCGAGTTCACCGACGGCGTCTGGCACGGCTACGTAGGCGCGGTCGCTGCCGGCCAGCTCTACGGCTATCGTGCGCACGGGCCCTACCTGCCGGAGCAGGGCCATCGCTACAACGTCAACAAGCTGCTGCTCGACCCCTACGCGCGCAAGCTCAACTGCACACTGCGCTGGAGCGATGCGCTGTACGGCTACCGCCTCACCTCGCCGCGCGCCGACCTGTCGTTCGATCGGCGCGATAGCGCCTTTGCCATGCCCAAGGCCGTGGTCACGCAGGATCGCTTCGACTGGGGCGATGACCGCCCGCCGCGTACCCCATGGAACGACACCATCATCTACGAGACGCACCTGCGCGGTCTGACCATGCGGCTGCCGGACATTCCGGAGCCGCTGCGCGGCACCGCCGCGGCGCTCGGCCACGAACGTACCGTGAGCTACCTGAAGAGCCTGGGCGTCACCGCCATCGAACTGCTGCCCATTCATGCCTTCGTCAACGATCGGGCGCTGGCGGAACGCGGCCTGGCCAACTACTGGGGCTACAACTCGCTGGCTTTCTTCGCGCCCGAACCGCGCTATCTGTCCGACGGCAGCCTGTCTGAGCTCAAGGCGGCCATCAAGGCGCTGCATGCGGCCGGCATCGAAGTGCTGCTCGACGTGGTCTATAACCACACCGGCGAGGGCAGCGAACTGGGTCCCACCTTGAGCATGCGCGGGCTCGACAATGCCGCCTACTATCGGCTGCTGTCGGACGACATGCGCCGCTGTGTCAACGATACCGGCACCGGCAACACGGTTGATTTCTCCAACTCGCGTGTGATTCAGCTGACGCTGGATTCATTGCGCTACTGGGTGGAGGAATTTCACGTCGACGGTTTTCGCTTCGATCTGAGCGTGACCCTGGGGCGCGAACACGACGGCTACGATCCGGGCTCGGGTTTCTTCGATGCGCTGCTGCAGGATCCGACGCTGGCACGTGTCAAGCTGATCGCCGAGCCCTGGGACTTAGGTCCCGGCGGCTACCAGCTCGGCAATCATCCGGCCGGCATGGCAGAGTGGAACGACAAATTTCGCGACGACGTGCGCCGCTTCTGGCGCGGGGACTCGGGTCTGCGTGGCGCGCTGGCGGCACGGCTGCAGGGCTCGGCCGATCTGTTCGATCACCACGGACGCCGTCCGTGGGCGTCGCTGAACTTCATCACCGCGCATGACGGATTCACGCTGCAGGACTGGGTCAGCTACCAGCGCAAGCACAACGAGGCGAACGGGGAGGAAAATCGCGACGGCACCGACAACAACGCCAGCAACAACTGGGGCGTCGAGGGCGCAACGGATGACGCGGCGATTCAGGCGACGCGCGAGCGCGTCAAGCGCGCCATGCTGGCAACCCTGCTGTTCTCGCACGGCACGCCGATGCTGCTCGGCGGCGATGAATTCGGCCGCACCCAACACGGCAACAACAATGCCTACGCGCAGGACAACGAGCTGTCATGGTTCGACTGGGCGCAGGCGCTGTCGCCCGCGGGCGTCGAGCAGCGGGCCTTTGTTACGCGGCTGATCCAGTTGCGGCGCGAGTTCTGCAGTTTGCGCAGTGATTACTACCAGCACGGGCGGATCGAGCCGCTGCCGCAGGTACGCGACATCGAGTGGTTCGACGAAAGCGGCGACATCATGCGCGACGAGGACTGGCAGTACACCGAAGGTCGGCTGCTGAGCGTGCGGCGTGCGCGCCGGCTGGATTTAGGTAGGGTGGAAGTGAGCCTGCTGTTGACCAACAACACCTCCGACTTGCACAGTTTTCAGCTGCCGGACCCGAGGTTTCGCTGGCAATTGCGCCTTGATACCGCCGAGGTGCACGGCGCCGACCAGGAAATCGAGCGGGCGGCGATCGACGTGGCGCCGCACAGCGTGCAGCTGCTCACCGCGATCGTCGCGGCGACCGCAGCCGACGCCGTTCCGGCGGCATCGATCAGCAACGCGGCAGTGCCCGAAAGCGCGCCCGCAGCCGTCACCGCCGATCAGTAGCCGGCAGCAGCGCGAGCAGTGCCTGCGCCAGCGTATCGATGTGAGCCTCGGTATGCGCGGCGGACAGGAAGCCGACTTCGTACGCGCTCGGCGCCAGATAGATCCCGCGCTCGAGCAGCGGATGAAACAGTGCTGCGAAGCTTGCGCCGGCATCGGCGGGCAAGCTGTGCGGCGTGCGCATTGGCGTGACCGGGGAGCCGGCCCTGGAGCTGCAAATCCAGAACACCGAGCCGGCGCGCTGAATGGCAAGTCCTGGCACGCCGCTGAGCGCGCGCTGCAGTCGGGCGCCAAGCTCCTCGAGCCGCCGGTACAGCCTGCCGTCCGCCAGGCGCTGCAAGGTCGCCAGCCCGGCGCACATCGCCAGCGGATTGGCGCTCAGGGTGCCGGCCTGGTAGACCGGGCCGGTCGGTGCCACCAGTTCCATCAGCTCGCGGCGGCCGCCGTAGGCGCCGACCGGGAAACCGCCGCCGATCACCTTGCCGTAGGTCGTAAGGTCGGGTTGGATACCGGTCACGCCGGCGTAGCCCTGGAACGACAGCCTGAAGCCGGAGATCACTTCATCGAAGATCAGCAGCGTACCGTGCGCGCGCGCGAGCCTTGCCACTGCCTGCAGGAACTCCGGCCGCTGCGGCAGCAGGCCGTAATTGGCCGGCAGCGGCTCGATGATTATCGCGGCGATCTCGCGCCCGTGGTGCGTCAACATCGCCTCGAGTGCCGCCTCATCATCGAGCGGCGCGATCAGCGTCTGCTGCACCACGTCGGGAGCCAGCCCGGCGCTGTCGGGCAGCGGCGCCTCGGCCAGGCCGGAACCGGCGCGCAGCAGCATCGAGTCGGCGTGGCCGTGGTAACAACCTTCGAATTTCAGAATCTTCGAACGGCCAGTGGCCGCGCGCGCCACGCGCAGCGCCGACATCACGGCTTCGGTTCCGGAATTGACGAACCGAATGCTTTCCACCCAGGGAACTCGGGCGGTGATCAGCTCCGCGAGCTCCAGGCTGTACGGCTCGGCGGTGCCGAGACTCCAGCCGCGTGCCAGGGCGGTTTCTGCCGCCAGTCGTACAGCGGCGTCGGCGTGACCGAGGATCAGGGGCCCGAAGGCCATGCAGAAGTCGAGATACTCGCGGCCATCGACATCGCGCAGGCAGGCGCCGGCGCCGCCGGTCATGAAGCGCGGTGTGCCGCCGACGCCGCGAAAAGCACGCACCGGGGAATGCACGCCGCCCGGGGAGACGCGCCGCGCACGCGCGAACAGTTCCTCGGAGCGGCCGCCGCCGACGCTCAAGCCGACAACCACTCGCGCGCATAGCGCGCACCGTAGGTGATGATCATGCTGGCGCCGGCACGGCGGAATGCGATCAGAATTTCCCGATGCAGTGCCGCACGATTGGCCAGACCCATGGCGGCGAGTGCTTCGAGCGCCGCGAATTCGCCGCTCACGTGATACACCGCCCAGGGCTTGCGGATCGCCCGCGACAGTTCACGCAATAAATCAAGATACGGCAACCCGGGTTTGACGATGAGGATGTCGGCGCCCTGCGCAGCGTCGCGCTCGGCACACAGCCAGGCGTCGTTTGGCCGCGCCGGGTCGAGCTGGTAGCTGGCACGGTCCTTGAGCGGCGAGACTGATTTGGGCGCCGAATCCGCCGCGACGCGAAACGGGCCGTACAACGTCGAATGAAACTTTACGGCGTAGCTCATCAGCACGGTGCGCGGAAGTCCGGCGCCGTCAAGTGCGCCGCGGATGGCGCCCACCCGGCCGTCCATCATGTCACTCGGAGCGACACAGTCGGCGCCGGCGTGGCTGTAGGCCAGCGCGGCCTGCACCAGTTCGGCGACGCTGGCATCGTTGTCGACGTGGTCGCCCTCGCCACCGAGCACGCCGCAGTGACCGTGAGGGGTCGAGGAGCACAGACACACATCGGTGGCGAGCCAGATGTCGCGGCCAAAGCGCGCCTTGAGCGAGCGCACCTGGCTGGCGGTGAATGACCAGTCGATCTGGCGCTCGCTGCGCGCCTGGGGAACGCCGAACAGCAGGAACTTGCTGACTCCGGCCCGAAGGTCCTGCTCCACCTGTCGCAGCAGCGATTCGCTGGTTTCCTGCCGCACTCCGGTGAGGCCGGGCACGGCTTGGGGAGCCGCGATGCCCTCGGCCACGAACAGCGGCTGGATCAACTGATCGAGCTGGACGTGGACCTCGCGCGTGAGGCCACGGACGTGCTCATCTTGACGCAAGCGGCGCAGGTCGAGAGAACTCATACGGTGCGGTTGGAATCGGAAGTTATCGCCCAGAACGACAGTGTGCCGCGACGCGACGCGCCGGCGGTCACGCATTGTCACATGCTGCGTGCCGGCGTCACGGCCTGGGGTACCGGCGCCCCTCCCGGGCCTTAACTTATAAGCCAATGTTATGAGACCGGCGGGCACAATCGCGTCCTATGCCGACCGCCGCTGGTCAGAAAACAACAATCGATCCGGCGCTGTTCGCCAAGGTAGCCACCAGTCTTGCACTGCTGCGCCAGGCGGTCGATGCGTACGGCCGGGTGGTTTACGCCAGCAGCCTGGGCGCGGAAGCGATGGTACTCACCGACCTGATCTGGACTCATGTGCCCGGGATCGACATCGTCAGCATCGACACCGGTCGGCTGCCCGAGGAGACCCTGACGCTGCTGGAGCGTCTGGAGCGCCGCTACCACCGTCGCATCAAGCTGTATTACCCGGATGCGCAGGCAGTGCAGCGCTACGTGCGCGAGCACGGCATCAACGGCTTCTATAACAGCCTCGGCGAGCGCCTCAGCTGCTGCCAGATCCGCAAGGTCGAGCCCTTCATCAGGGCCGTGGCCGGGTACGGTGCCTGGGTGACGGGCGTGCGGCGCGAACAGTCCGAACAGCGCGCCGAAGCGCAGCCGATATCCCGGGACGAGCAGTTCCGGCTGCCGAAGATCAGCCCGCTGCTCGACTGGACGGAAGCGGACGTATGGACCTACATCCACACGCACCAGCTGTACTACAGCCCGCTGCACGATCGTGGCTATCCGAGCATCGGCTGTGCGCCGTGCACCCGCGCCACCGAGCCCGGACAGGACTACCGCGCCGGCCGCTGGTGGTGGGAGAATCCCGAATCGCGCGAATGCGGCCTGCATCCGCGCCAGCTCACGCGCAATTCTCACGCTGTCCCGTAACGGGGCAGCTGTCAGGGTCAAGCGCCGCCCGATCGGCTAAAGTCCGCCCATGGATTATCTGCCGGTGTTCCTCAACCTGCGCGATAAGCTGGCCCTGGTGGTCGGCGGCGGTGCCGTGGCCAGCCGAAAGGTCGAACTGCTGCTGAAGGCCCATGCGCGCGTGCGGGTCGTGGCGCCGCGGCTGCATTCCGATCTGGCGCTGTATCGCGACGCCGGACGCATCGAACATCTGGGCCGCGAATTCGAGCCGCGACATTTCGACGGCGTGATGTTCGCGATTGCCGCTACCGACAGCAGCGAGGTCAACCAGGCAGTGGCGGCCGCCGGCGCCGCGCGCGCCATCTTCGTCAACGTCGTGGATGACGGGGCCGCCTCATCGGCAGTGATGCCGGCCATCGTCGATCGCTCGCCGCTGGTGGTGGCGATCGCAACCTCGGGACAATCACCGACGCTGGCGCGCCGGGTGCGCGCCCAGCTGGAGGCGGTGCTGCCCGAACGGCTGGGGGAGCTGGCGAGGCTTGCGGGCTCCGCACGCGAGCGCGTGCAGCGCGCGCTGCCCGATATCCAGCAGCGGCGGCGGTTCTGGGACGGCCTGTTCGCGGGCAGCATCGCCAGCAAGGTGTTCGCAGGCAGCACACGCGAAGCGCAGGAGCTGCTGGACACCGAGCTGCGCGCCGCCACCGATGGTACGCGCCAGGCACGCGGCGAGGTGTATCTGATCGGCGCCGGGCCTGGCGATCCGGACCTGCTGACACTGCGCGCACTGCAGCTGCTGCAACAGAGCGACGTCGTGCTCTACGACCGCCTGGTGAGCCAGGCGGTACTCGAACGCGTGCGACGCGACGCCGAGCGAATTTTCGTCGGCAAGGAATCGGGTCGGCACCGGGTGACCCAGGAGCGCATTCATTCGCTGCTGCTGGAGTACGCCGGTCGCGGATTGCGCGTGGCGCGCCTCAAGGGCGGCGATCCTTTCATCTTCGGACGCGGCGGCGAGGAACTCGATCTGCTGCAGCGCGCCGGTATTCCGGTGATCGTGGTACCGGGCATCACCGCAGCCCTGGGCGCGGCGGCGGCCGCGGCGCTGCCGCTGACGCAGCGCGGCCTGGCGCCGTCGGTGACGTTCGTCACCGCGACCGGCGATGGCGCGGAACGCCTCGACTGGCGCTCGCTCGCGGCGCCGCTGCAGACCGTGGTGTTTTACATGGGAGTGGCACAGCTGCCGCGGATCGTCGAGCTGCTGCGCGCGCACGGCGCCGAGGCCGAGCGTCCGGCCGCCATCGTGGAGCAGGCAACATTGCCCGGGCAGCGGGTCATTGCCGCCTGTCTGGGCGACATCACCGCACAGGCACAGAGCGCGCACGTGGCGGCGCCGGCACTGCTGATCGTCGGTGAGGTGGCGCGGCGCGCGGCGCGCTCGGCAGACCCGGTGCACAGCGTGCTCGCCGATGCCGCCGCCATGCTATGAACGTCGCCAGTGGCTTTGTCGATGCTGTGGGCCATACGCCGCTGATCCGCCTGCGAAGCGCGAGCGATCAGACCGGCTGCGAGATCCTCGCCAAGGCGGAGTTCATGAATCCGGGCGGTTCGGTCAAGGATCGCGCGGCGCGCGCGATCGTTCTGGATGCCGAGCGGCGCGGACAGCTCCAGCCCGGTGGCACCGTGGTCGAGGGCACCGCGGGCAATACCGGCATCGGCCTGGCGCACGTGTGCAACGCGCGCGGCTACCGCTGCGTGATCGTCATGCCGGACAATCAGTCGCCGGAAAAATACGCGTTGATCGAGGCCCTCGGAGCCGAGGTGCATCGCGTCAAGACGGTGCCCTACAGCGACCCGAATCACTATCAGAAGGCCGCTGGCAGGCTGGCGCAGGAATTACCGAACGCCATCTGGAGCAATCAATTCGACAACACCGCCAATCGCCGTGCCCATCTGGAGACCACGGGCCCGGAGATCTGGCAGCAGACCGACGGCCGCATCGATGCCTTCGTGGCCGCCAGTGGCACCGGCGGCACGATCGCGGGCGTATCTGAGTACCTGAAGTCGCGCAGCTCCACGGTACGCACCGTGCTGGCCGACCCGCCCGGCAGCTCGCTGTATGAATTCATCCGCCACGGCGTGGCCAAGGCCACCGGCAGCGGCTCGATCACCGAGGGCATCGGCATCGGGCGTGTCACCGCCAACATGCAGGACGCGCCGATCGACGATGCGGTGCATGTGGAGGACGCCGAGACCGTGAGCTACGTCTACCGCCTGTTGCGTGAGGAGGGCCTGTTCGTGGGCAGTACCAGCGGCGTCAACGTCGCTGCCGCGGTGCGCGTGGCGCGCGATCTCGGGCCGGGTCATACCGTGGTCACGCTACTGTGCGACAGCGGCTCGAAGTATCTATCGCGGCTGTTCAATCGCGACTGGCTGGCGCAGAAGGGCTTGCTGCAGGCTGCAGGTCTTAAGGCCGCGCCAACGTGAAATTCTCCATGAGCGCGCTGCTGGTGGCGGGCATGCTGGCCGCGGTGCCGGCGCATGCACAGTGGCTGTCGCGCACCGTCGACGGGATCATGGGCACTCGCATTTACGTTGAGATCTGGGCCGATGATCCCGCCAAGGGTGAGGCGGCGATCGATGCGGTGATGGACGAGATGCGGCACATCGACGACACCATGAGTACCTATAAGCCAACCAGCGAGGTGTCCAAGGTCAACGCACTCGCGGCCAAGCAGCCGGTGCCGATCAGCCTGGAACTATTCAAGCTGCTGGGTACGGCGCTGGAGTACTCGCGCATCACCGAAGGCGCGTTCGACATCACCTACGCCAGCGTCGGCTACATGTACGACTTTCGCGAGCGCAAGCGACCGACCGAACAGCAGATCGCGGCGGCGTTGCCGGCGGTCAATTACCGGCACGTGCTGCTCGACGCCAAGACGCAATCGGTGCGCTTTTCTCAGCCGGGCGTGCGTATCGATCTGGGCGGGATCGCCAAGGGTTATTCGGTGGATTGCGGCATCGAGATACTGCAGGCGCGCGGCTATACGCACGCGCTGGTCAATGCCGGCGGCGACAGTCGCGTGATCGGCGATCGTTTTGGCCGGCCGTGGGTGGTGGGCATCCGGCATCCGGATCACCCCGATCAGATCATCACGCGCATCCCGCTGGTGGATGCCGCATTTTCCACCTCGGGCGACTACGAGCGCTATTTTGACGAAGGCGGCGTGCGCTATCACCACATCATCGATCCGCACACCGGCCATTCGGCCAGCAAAGTTCGCAGCGCCACCGTCATCGCTCCGACCGCGACCCGTACCGACGGCCTGTCCAAGACCGCGTTCGTGCTCGGGCCCGAGGAAGCCATGCGGATCTACAACAGGCTCGACGACGTCGATGCGGTGCTGGTGACGCCCGACGGGCGCATCCTGTACTCCAAGGGCCTGCAGCCGGGCGCAGCCGCGGCGCCAGATGCTGCCGCCCCGGATGCTGCCACCCCGCCGACTGCCACCCCGCCGGCTGCCGCCGGCCCGGCGGCTCCGACCACGCACTGACAGATCAGAAATGCCTGCTGAAGCCGATCGTCAGGCCGCGCGGCAGAATCTGCACCATCACCGGCGTTTCGCGTTGGGTGGCCCAGTAGCCTGCCGCAGTGCCCAGCGCCCAGCCGGCAATGGTATCGCTCTGCCAGTGGTCCTGGTGTTTCAGTCGTGCGAGCGCATCGTAAAGCGGCAATACTTCCAGCACCCAGATCCAGGGCTCGTCATGGGCGTAGTGCAGGATGATCGGCGTCACGAAGCTCGCCTGCAGCGTCACCTGTCCGCTGGGGAAGCTATCGCAGCAGCTGCCCTGGAACCATTTGTCGGGCCCCAGGTTCTGGTTCGGGCGGGCGCGGCTGAATGCGTATTTGAGCACTTCGGCGCCGATGCCGGATACTACTGAGGCGTCGACTGACTGCCACAGCGTGTGGCCGAAGCCGTCATAGTCGTCGCCGACCCAGAAAGCGCCGCCGGCTTCAAAGATGAGCACCCCGTATTCCAGGCCCTGTTCGTAGCGCGTTGCCCAGATGCCATGATTATCGTAGCTCCATTCGTGATCGATGCCCAATGGTCCGCCGCCGGCCTGCGAGGCCTGGGGGCACAGTGCGAACAGCACCAGCGCGACGATCGCCACCAGTACTTCCGGGATGCGCATGGCTCGTCTGGTTGCTACGGGCTGGCGAGTCACGGCATCCGACATATCCGCTTGAGTTCCTGGGGTGGCAGCCGCGGCATCATAGCAAGGCTGCGCTGCGGACATCGCTCGGAGAGAACGTAAATGAGCATGCGAATCATTGCCTGTGGCCGCTCTCACGCCAGCGCTATCCTGGCGATCCTGAACGAGGCCATCGAAAACTCGACCGCGTTGTACGACTATCGGCCGCGCACTCCGGCCATGATGAACGCATGGTTCGATGCCAAGGAACAGGCTCGCTACCCGGTCCTCGGTGTGGTCGACGCGGCGGACCAATTGTTGGGCTTTGCCTCCTACGGCGCCTTTCGCCCATGGCCGGCCTATAAATACAGCCTCGAACATTCGCTCTATGTCGAGCGCGCGCATCGCGGCCGCGGCGTCGGCAAGCTGCTGCTGTCCGAACTCGTCGCGAGCGCCGCGCGCCAGGACTGTCACACATTGATCGGCGGCATCGACGCGCAGAACGAGGCCAGTATCGCGCTGCACCGACGACTGGGCTTTGAGCAGTGTGCGCACATCCGCCAGGCCGGCTTCAAGTTCAATCGCTGGCTGGATCTGCTGTTCTATCAGCTGCTGCTCAAGACCCCGGAGCATCCGCTCGATGGTTAGTCGATCTGATACCACGCCAGCCGGGCACCGGCGCCGATCAGGATTGCGCCGCCAACGCGCTCGAGCAGGCCGGAAAAGCGCGCCACGGTAAACGTTCGGGCGCCGGCGGCCAGCGCGGCGTACCCACTCAGCACCATGAACTCGATCGCTACCGAACTGAGCCCGAGCAGCAGTATTTGCTGCGGGACGCTGCCTGCCGGGTTGATGAATTGCGGCAGCAGGGCGATGAAGAACAGCAGCGCCTTCGGGTTGGCCGCCTGCACGATGAACGCACGCACAAAAATCCGCTCCGCGTTGCCGGGAGGCCGCTCGGCGGTGGCGCCACTGGCGCTGGCGCGCGATAGCAGCATCCGCAACCCGAGCCACACCAGATAGGCGGCGCCGGCCCATTTCAGGGCGCTGAACACCAGGTGCGAAGCCACGATCACGGCCGCGATACCGGTCGCCGACAATGCGAAGTACATGGTGTTGCCGGCCAGAATGCCGGCGGTGGCGCGGGTGGCCGGCGCAAAGCCGCGACGCAGCGCCGTGGACAGCACCAGCAGCACCGCCGGACCGGGAATAATACAGAGCGCGGTCTCCGTGAGGCAGAACAAAAGCCAGGTTGGTAATGTCATAGCCAGATCATGCAAGTTATGCTGTTTGTTTGGCCACAGCCTATTGAGGTGCCTATGCGACGATACCTGCTGCCGATCCCTGGCCCGTCACTGCTGGGATCGCTACTGCTGGGATCGCTGCTGCTGGGCGCGGCGGTAGCGGCGCCCGCCGCCGGCGACTGGGTCCAGGGCAGCAATTACTTTCTGCTGCGGCCGGCGCTGCCTGCATCGGTCGCGCCCGGCAAGGTTGAGGTCACGGAGGTGTTCTCCTATGCCTGCCCGGCCTGCAACCGTTTTTATCCGGTGGTGGATCGCCTGCGCTCGGCATTGCCGGCCAATGTCGAGTTCGACTTCGTGGCGGCGGCATTTCGCACCGACGAGGACTGGCCGATGTTTCAGCGCGCATTCTACACGGCGCAGGTTCTGAACATCGACAAGCAAACCCACGATGCCATGTTCGATGCGGTGTGGAAGACCGGCGAGCTGGCGGTATTCGATCCGCGCACGCAGCGCCTCAAGCTGCCTGCCCCTGCCATCGAGGATGCGGCCCGGTTCTATGCACGGGTGGCCGGCGTGAAGCCCGAGACCTTCGTCGCTACCGCCAATTCGTTCGGCGTCGACGTCAAGATTCGTCAGGCCGAGCAGTTCATCAGGGCCGCGCAGGTCGCTGAGACACCGACCATCATCGTCAATGGCAAGTATCGCGTTACCCTGGGTGCCGCCGGCGGCGATGACCAATTGATCGAACTGGTCAAATACCTGGTGGCTCAGGAGAGTCCGAGTCCGAGCCCGAGCCCGAGTCCGAGCCACCCGGCGCCTAAGCCGCACTGAATGGAGCCGAGGCGTTGATGCGAGCCATGCTATTCGCGCTGCTGCTGTGCGGTTTCTGCGGCAGCGTAACAGCCGCGTTGCCGCCGATCATCGATCGAAATGCACTGTTTGGCGAGATTCAGATCGAGAATGCGGCGATTTCGCCCGACGGCAAATACCTGGCATTTCTCAGACCCTACAAGGGCGCACGCAATATCTGGATCAAGAGGGTGGACGAGGCGTTTTCGGCTGCGCGGCCGGTCAGCGCCGAGACCCAGCGGCCGATACCGGGGTACTTCTGGAGCCGCGATGGCAAATATATTCTCTACGTCCAGGATCAAGGGGGCGACGAGAACTTCAACGTCTACGCAATCGACCCGGCGGCGGCGCCGGCGGCCGGTGCTGAGGTGCCGATGGCGCGCAACATCTCGGATGCCAGGGGCGCGCGCACCGAGATATTCGCGCTGCCGAAGGGCGATCCGGACATCATGTACATCGGATTGAACGATCGGGACAAGGCCTGGCACGACCTGTATCGGCTACGGATCTCGAGCGGTGAGAAGACGCTGATCCGCACAAACACCGATCGAATTGCTTCCTGGATTTTTGACAATAGCGGCGAACTGCGCCTGGCGCTGCGCACTACCGACACCGGCGATACGGAAATCCTCAGGGTCGATGCCGACGGGTTCACACCGATCTACTCCTGTAGTGTCCTGGAAGAATGTGCGACTTCTGAATTCAATCACTCCAATGATCGGGTATATCTGGTCACGAATAAGGGCACCGATTTGATCGGACTCGATCAGCTCGACCCGGCAACCGGCGCAGTCAGCGCCGTGGAAAGCGATCCGAAGCGGCGCGTCGACCTGGGGAGGCCGTTGTTCTCTGAATTGAAAGAGACCTTGGTTGCCACCGTCTACGTCGAGGACCGGCAGCGCATCTACTGGCGAGACAAGTCGCTGGAGGCCGACTACAAGTGGCTGCAGGCGCGGCTGCCGGGCCGGGAACTCTCGTTCGCGTCGCATTCGAGGGATGAGAATCTGTGGATCGTGCAGGCGCGAAGCGACACCGAACCGGGCGAGAGTTATTTATTTAACCGCAGCGCGAAGACGCTGGCGCTGCAGTTTCGCATCCGCGAGGACGTGCCGCGCGCTGCGCTGGCTTCGATGCACAGCATTCACTACCGGTCGATCGACGGCCTGAATATATCGGCCTACCTGACCTTACCAAAGGGCATTGCCGCGACCGCCTTGCCCGTGATGGTATTCCCACATGGCGGGCCCTGGGCACGCGATCGATGGGGCTACCAGAGTTTCCCGCAATTCTTTGCGAACCGCGGCTACGCAGTCCTGCAGCCCAATTTTCGAGGATCGACCGGCTACGGCAAGACGTTTCTCAATGCCGGCAACGGCCAGTGGGGGCGCAGGATGCAGGATGACCTGACGGCAGGGGTGAAGTACCTGATCGCTCAGGGGATCGTCGACCCCAAGCGCGTCGGTATCGCCGGTGGCTCGTACGGGGGATACGCGACCCTGGCAGGAGCCGCATTTACGCCCGAGCTGTATGCCGCCGCGGTCTCGATCGTCGGGCCTTCCAATCTGATTACGCTACTCAAGTCGATCCCGCCCTATTGGGAGGCCGGCCGCAGAATCATGTACACACGTATGGCCGATCCCGGTACGCCGCAAGGCCGAGCGCTGCTCGAGGCCGAATCGCCATTGAATGCGGCCATGAACATCGTAACGCCGCTGATGGTGGTGCAAGGAGCGAATGATCCGCGGGTGAACAAGCGCGAATCCGACCAGATCGTCGTGGCGGCGCGCGATCATAACGTGCCGGTCGAATATCTGGTGGCGCCAGACGAAGGCCATGGGTTTGCTCGCCCCATCAACAACCTGGCAATGATCACGGAGATTGAGCGATTTCTGGCGACGCACCTCGACGGTCGCGTCCAGACCGACGTTCCGGAAGATGTCGCGGCGCGACTCAAGGAAATAACCGTCGATCCCAAGTCGGTGGTGCTGGCCGCCAGCGCAGAGCCGCCCGACGCGACCCATTAGCTTGCCCGAATCAGGATCGCGATAATTCACGCAGGTGAAGACCGCTATGAACGATCTCACGAGTCCGAAGCTGTCGCGGCGCCAGGCCGCCGCGCTGACCATGGCGGCGGGAGTCGGCGCGCTGTGGACGCCGCACTCCTTCGCGGCAGAGTCTGCGGCACTGATCACCAAGACGATTCCATCGACCGGCCAGCGATTGCCGGTGATAGGGATCGGGACCAACACCTTCAGCGAGGCCAAGCACGACGAACTGCGTGCGGTTCTCAAGCGCATGGTCGAGCTGGGAGGCTCGGTGATCGATACCGCCCCGGTGTATGGGGAGAGCGAGCAGGTTATCGGTGAGCTGGTAGCCGAACTGGGCATCCGCGATCGGGTCTTTCTTGCCACCAAGCTGACGGCGGCGCCGATGAAACTGCCGCCGCCGAACATCGACCCTGGAGTGTTTGGCGTCGACAGCCTGGAGCGCTCGCTCGAGCGCCTGAAGACCGATCATCTGGATCTGCTGCAGGTTCACAACCTGCGGGGCGTCGATCAGCTGTGGCCGGCGCTTGCCGCAGCGAAAAAGGCCAAGAAGGTTCGCTACATCGGCATCACCACGGCGACCGAGAACCAGCAAGCCGAGATGCTCGGCCTGATGCATAAGTACCCGCTGGACTTCGTGCAGGTCGACTACTCGATTGCCGACCGCAGCGCGGCGATGAGCGTGCTGCCGCTGGCGCTCGAGCGCAAGATTGCGGTGATCGCCAACGTGCCGTTCGGCGGCCGCGCAGGCGCGAACCTGACGCAAAGCCAGAATCGACCGCTGCCAGCGTTCGCCGCCGAGTTTGGTGCCACTGACTGGCCGCAACTGCTGTTGAAGTACGTCGTCTCGCATCCGGCCGTGACCTGCACCATCGCCGGCAGCACCAAGCTCGAACATCTCGAAGACAATCAGGCAGCCGCTCGCGGCGTGCTGCCCGATGCAGCCGGCCGGCGGCGCATCGAGCAGTATTGGGACAGTCAGTCTTAGGCGATAAAATGCACCGCGCTTAGGGGCGACTGGCCTGATACGCGCGCCAGCCGCCGTGGGCTGTGATGTCCTGCGCGCCGCCGGTAGCATGCGACTCACACAGAAAACCGCTCACCTCACGGCCGTCGCTGAGAGTTAGTTTGCCGACCGCGAGCGGCGCGGGGATGCCGGCAACGAAACTGCCGAAGGCCGCACTGGGTACCGACCACAGCTCCACCTCAATGGCCGCGCCCTGCGTGGCGACGCGCACCAGGCCCGGACGATCGGGTGGCCCGCCGGGCAGGGCATACAGGCGATAGCTCGGGGCGGTGACCGTGCGCTCGAGCAGCACCGCGCCGCGCTCCAGCAGCTGGTGATTCAGCGGCAGCCCCTGCAGGTGCGCGCCGCAGACGGCGACCGCGATGCCATCCGTCAACGCCGCCCAGTCGAAAGCCGGCGCCGGACCCAGCGTGATCGGCAGCGCACCCAGAGTGGCCGGGTTCGAGCGATGCAGCCTTGCGGCCAGACGCAGCAGCAGGTAGTCGCTCCAGGCGGGAGCGGCGAGCGTCACGCCAAACGGCAGCCCAGCGCCGGTGAATCCGGCTGGCACGGCTACCCCGGCCAGATCCAGCAGGTTCATGAAATTGGTGTAGAGGCCTAGCTGCGAATTGAGGCGCACCGGGTCGGCTTGCACTTCAGCGATGCGATATATGGTGCCGGCGGTGGGCGTGAGCAGCACATCGATCTGCTGCCACGCCTGCTCGGTGACACGGCGCAGCTCCTGCAGTCGGTACTGTGCGCGAAACGCATCGGCCGCGCTCGGCGCCGCTCCGCCGCCGATGATCTGGCGCGTGACCGGCAGCACTGCGTCCGGGTTATTTTTCAACAGCGCCTCGGCCACCACATAGCGCTCGGCAACCCACGGCCCCTGGTAGAGCAGTTGCGCGGTCTGCAGAAACGGCGCGAAATCGATCGCCACCGACTGACCGCCGAGGCGCTCCAGATGCGCCACGGTGCCATCAAACAGCCGCGCATACTCGTCGTTGCCAAAGAACTGCAGTTGCTTAGCGTCCGGGACGCCAAATCGGAACGGTCCATGGGCGAATTCGGCCAGCCGCGCCGGCTGGGCGGGTCGGCGCGAATAGGGGTCCTGGACATCGAAGCCCTCGGCGATGCGGCAGATCAGCGCCGCGTCCTCGGCCGTGAGTGCCAGTACCGAAACCGTATCGAGGGTGCGACAAGCAGGTACCACGCCGCGTGAACTCAGGCGTCCGCAGGTCGGCTTGAGCCCGATGAGATTGTTGAAGGCGGCCGGAACGCGACCGGAGCCCGCGGTATCGGTGCCGAGCGCGAAACTGACCAGGCCCAGCGCTACCGCAACGGCCGAACCGGAGCTCGATCCGCCGCTGATGTATTGCGGATCGAAGCTGTTGCGGCATACGCCGTAGGGCGAGCGGGTGCCGACCAGGCCGGTGGCGAATTGATCCAGATTGGTCTTGCCGATTGGGATCGCGCCGGCGTCGATCAGACGCTGCACTACCGTGGCCGAGTGCGGCGGCGTATAGGCAAACGCCTCGCAGGCGGCGGTCGTGGCCACGTGTGCCAGATCGATGTTGTCCTTGATCGCGAACGGCACGCCGTATAGCGGCAGCGAGGCCGGGTTGCGGGCGGCGAGCAGCTCGGCTGCGCCCAGCACGCGCTCGCGCGGCAGCAGCGTGATCCAGATACCGTGATCGGCGTGAGCGGCGATTCTCGCCAGCAATTCTTCGACCACGGCGCTGGGTGTCGTGCGCCGCTCGCGGTAGGCGGCGCCCAGATCAGCCAGCGTCAGGGATTGCGCAGCGTTGTGCTGTGGGATGTGCATGGTGTGGTTTGATGTTCAGGTCCGAAGTACCAGTAATGTCTCGCCGGCCGATACCGGCTGGCCGCGCTGGCAGCGCAGTTCCACCACCGTACCGGACTGTTCCGCCTGCACCGCGATCTCCATCTTCATCGCTTCGATGACGATCAGTGCAGCGCCGGCCTCGGCACGTGCCCCGACCTGGGTATGCAGTTGCCACACGCTGCCGGTCACCGGCGAGCTGATAGCGATGCATCCGGCCGGGATGGCATTGATGCGGCTGCTCGCGATGCCGGTGGCATCGAGCGGCACCTCGGCATTGCCGTCGTCCTCGTGGTCGCCGCTGCGCCAGCGTTCGCGTTCGGCGTCGAACGCGGCCTGCTGGCGCGCCTTGAACGCGGCGATGGACGGCGCTTTCGCTGCCAGAAACTGCCGGTAGTCGCGCAACCGCAGCGTGGCTGGCTCGATCCGCAGGCTGGCCTTGCCGTACGGGAATTCGGCG
>Ga0302180_10000127_pt1 | contig 64131 bp, 49 predicted proteins | sample I_Palsa_E3_2_FD_200575 | JGI IMG/M metagenome (GOLD analysis project Ga0302180, IMG submission 200575) | Peat permafrost microbial communities from Stordalen Mire near Abisko, Sweden - I_Palsa_E3_2 | ecosystem: Environmental > Terrestrial > Soil > Palsa > Peat permafrost | place: Sweden...
GTCATCTTCGTGTAGTAGGACATGTTGACCATTGTTTGCAGGAAATATGTATCCAGGGGCGCCCAAAAACTGAACGGGTCGCGGGCCAGAATCTGGTCGTTGCTGAGGACGCCCAACTCGTTGTCCGCCTCTTTGTGCAGCCAGGTTTGGGTCATGGTCACGGGTTTGCCGGCAGCGGCGGCCATACTTGCGATGGTCAGCGCGTTGGGTAGAAAACTATCGTTCACCGGCAAGACGTGCATGTCGATGAAATTCACTGGCAGCGTCAGGAAACTCTGGATGAACTGCTGATACCCGGCAAGCCAGGTACCCACGCCGGCGCCCAACTGGGTGCCGGACACGCCCGCTGTTTGCAATGCGGTCAGGGTCTGGCTGAGCATACTGGTGGCCCCGCTAACCGTATTGACCTCGGTCTGCCCGGACATGGCAGCTTCGGTGTCGGGCTCTTCGAGCACCACCATATAATCCGGCTGCATGGTCTGCGCGATAGTCACCGCGGTCTGCGCACGGGCCGCCTGATATTGCGTCCAATTCAGCGAGGCATAGAAGGGCGCCACGTTCCAGCTATCGGTCACCTGGTCGTTGAGCAGACATTCGTTTTCAACGATGAGCTTCAAACCCATGGCCCGGACGCTGACGGCCAGGTTCTGATAAAAAGCCACGAATTGCTGATACTGCGTCTGGCTGGAGAAGAAGGGCTCGTACAACATGGGGAAGCCCACTTCTACCGTCACCGCTTGCACCCCCATAGCTTTCAACTCCTGCAGTTGGGCCAGTATAGCCGAGACCGAGCCGGAATTTATCATTTGTGGCCCGGCGTTGGCGTTGGCATTATACAGATTTGCGGTAAAGAGAACAGGATACTTGACCCCATTCCATTTAGAGTTGAGCGTAGTGTTGAAGGAAACGAGGTAGTTGTCCAGCGAGGTATACAGAGCCTGGAAGGACATGGGCACTGGCGGGGGCGGCGTACTTGCGCTGCAAAGAGATTTCCCCGACAACATCAGAATTGCCAATAGGTAGAGACCGAACTTCGTCGTCGATGGCGAACTTCCAGATAAACAGGTCATACAATCCTTTTATTAAAGCTGTCGCGCAACGCGCGAGCGACATCAAATTTCAGTAACTTTTTAGTGCAATAGGCAGAAGCGTACGAAAGTCTCATCGGCCAAAACCTGCGGTCCAGGTTAGGTAAAACAGCGATCCTCCCCAGCGCATCGACAACGGCCTGGCCAGACTGCTACCCGGGAATGGACGCGAAGCAACTTCGGCAGGTGGTTTAGGTTTCGGACCAAATGGCACTGAAAGCAAGGCATTTCCCGACGGCTGGCTGCGTGGCGCCGTCAAGGGTGCGCAATGTTCTCAGGCTAATTTTCGGTTGCTTTGGGCGCGCTCTCTGTGGATTGCACCGCCCTGCGCTTGCTCGGTGTGCTCCGCGAAATCGCTTAGCGCATTTCGAGATCTTGCAGGCTATATCCGAAAGCGTGTACCCGCGCTTCATAGCGCGCAGTCCATTCCCGGATGGACGGGCCGGTCTGCGGATCTTTCGCCATCTCCAGCCATTGTGCAAAATACCGCTGGTTATGTTCGGTGGTGGCCTCGAATGACGTTTCGTGGGGCGCTACTCCGAGAAACGCATATATCCGGCGCAGCGTAGCGGCCGGTTCTTCGGCCAACGCTTCGTATCCGACCGTCAAGACACGCTGCAAATGGGGGCGATCCGCCTGAAAGATCTCATGCGCCACCAGCCAGTGTTCGATGAGAGAATCCAGGCTCCGGGTGCTCCATTTCATGGTGGCCAGGGAGACAGCCACCGGATGCCGCACAATGATCACAAAAGAAGAATTCGGGAATGCGCTTTGCAGGAAACGGGTCATGAGCAGGTGCGGAGGAGATTTTTCCAGCAGAAAGCGCTTCGAGAGATCCCAGTAAGGAAACCAGTCGACCGCCAATTGGGCCGTATTCTCCGGCGTCAGCAACTCCGAGGATTCCGTGAGGTGCGCCTCGGGATCAAAGGCAAAGCTGCCGGCGCCTCCGTAACACATCGCGGGAGGGTATATGCCTTGCAAAAACTGGCCTTCATCCTCCAGCGGAGCCCATTCCGTGGCCACCTTATTATTGGCAAAACCGGTCATTTCGGGGTGCTCCCGGAGCATCCGGAAAAGCAGGGTGGTGCCGCTGCGATGCAGGCCGCATAGAAACACGAAATGGTGCGACTGCGCAATTTCGCGTGCCTGGCCGAAACTGAGCGAGCTGGCAGGGTCCGTGGTAGCCGTCAAGATCGTTTCGGGGGATTCGGGCTGCATTCACCCAAATTATCACAAGGCGGTCCGCAGAGCCTGCATCGGAGGAGCAATAGCGCCCGCCCCGCCCACTTTCGGCTATCAACACGCGGACGCGAGCCAATGCTAAACTTGTTCTCGAAGGACTATTTCCATCTCGTCTGAAAGCACGGGAAGCAATCTCGCTCCGCGCCAGCGGGGAACGCCGGGGAGAAGCGCGGGCAGTCCAGCGATCGGCAGCTGATTCGACCATAAGAGACGCATGTCAAGATTCCTGTTAACCTGTTGGTCCTTCACCGGACATCTTTTTCATGGCATCAACATCGGACGCGCTTTGCGCGAGCGCGGGCATGAGGTCGCCTTTTATAGCGGTCCGCGAGGCGCGCAGGTATTTGCGGACGAAGGCTTTACCCTGTTTCCGTTCGAGAAGCTGGATGAAGAGGCGCTATACGACTTCGTGCTCAAGCCCAACCGTGAGCGGTCGGTCAAAGACACATTGAAGTTTACCCAGATGTTGCAGAGCTTGCTACTGGGCACGATCGAGCCGCAATTGGAAGATCTCGCGCCCATCCTGGCCAGTTGGAAGCCGGATGTGATCGTAACGGACGGCACCATACTGGGGCCCATCCTGGTGATGCGGGAAAAGTACAACATTCCAGTGGCCACCTTGGATTATTTTTGCTGCCTGGTCCCGGGACCGGACGTGCCGCCTTTCGGACTGGCGTTGCCGCAGCCGCGCAACTGGTACACCCGCCTATTGGCGCGGTCCGTAACGCTGGGCACGCATCTGCTAACTGCTGGCATCCGGCGCAACGCCAACGAAATACGCCATCGCCACGGCCTGCCGCCATTGACGACGTCCATCAACGAATTCTCCGGCAGCATGCCGCTGCACCTGGTGCTCAATACACCCGAACTCGATTACAACCGGCACGACCTGCCTCCCACAGTGCACTACGCCGGCCCCTGCTGCCTGTGGAACAAGCCCCGCCACGAGCAGTCCGCGGACTGGCTGCAGCAGTTGCCGCGCGACAAGCCCTGGGTGCATGCCACCGAGGGAACCGTGCACGTGACCGCACCGATCGTGCTGCGGGCCGCCGCCCAGGGCCTGGCGAACCTGCCCATGGAGGCGATTCTGACCGGCGGTAAGCGCGAGCCTTCGGAACTGGACCTGGGGCCGATCGCTCCCAACATCCACGTGGTGCGGTGGGTGTCGCACGTCGACCTGCTGCCCTTGCTGGATGTCATGATCACCACCGGCGGCGCGGCCAACGTGAAGTCCGCCTTGGCAGCCGGCGTGCCGTTGATCATAGTCCCCACGGAATGGGACAAGCCGGAGATCGCCCGCCGCGTTGAGGACAGCGGCGCGGGCATGCGCATCATGCCGCGGCACTGCACGCCGCGGCGCATGCGGGAGGCCGTCGAGCGCGTGCTGCATACGCCTTCATATCGCCAGAATGCGCAGCGCATCGCCGGCATCTTTGCGAAGTATGAAGGCTCGGCTACCGCCGCTAAATTGCTGGAAGAACTGGCCGCGAAGTCCGCACCGGTCAGGTCGTAATCGATTTGGGAAGGGGCGGGTCTAGAGACCCGCTGCAGGCGTGGACGCCTGCCCCACAACGTCTCCAGTTAAGCTGATAGTACAGAGACGCCTAGTACCATAGCCAGCCGATTCCCTGGACACTCAGAAGGGGGAGATGCTACTGTTGGATGGTTCGGAATTCAAGAGGAAAGTTTCTGTTTTGCAACGGGTAGCGGGTCAAAGGTGCCGCGCCCTGCCTGGAGGAGATAGCATGTTATCGTCCGTTTTTTTCCATAAGTTCAGATTTGGAGTTCTGGGTTTGGCCCTGCTGGGGCTAGTGGCATTGCCAGGATCGCCGCACGGCCGGCCGGGCGCCCATCCGGAGTCCACCCTCAAACCTATGGCTACACCGGCGCAGACGCCGCCCCCGTCCGCGCCCCAAGTCACGCAAGACAGTCTTCTGCCCAATCTGTTTTACGGGGCCACTCCGTCGATTTGCGCATCGATCAAAGAATGCCCGACGCCGGTGCTGGTGTTCGTGCATGGTTTGTCCGGCAGTTATGCGGACTGGCTGGAGTCCGCCAACTGTCCGCTTTCTCCGATTCCGTGCGGGCCGAAAGGCCCTGGCGCCGGAACGGGGAACGACATGTACGACTATGCCTATGCAGCCGGATTCCGCACGGCCTTCATGAGCCTGAGCACGAACAACGAAGCCAACAATGCCACGATTCAGGCCAATGCAGCGGTACTCGAAACGGTCTTTCCCGAGATTCTGCAAACCTTCGGGGTGTCCAAGGTGTATTTCATCTGCCACTCAAAAGGCGGGCTGGATTTGCAGATGGCCCTGGCCACTCCGCAGTGGCTGGGCATCGCCAGCGCGGTGTTGACTTTTGGGACCCCCAACCAGGGGGACGCGCTGGCCGACTGGATCTTCCTTACTCCCCAAGGCCAAACGGCCGGACAGGCTTTAGGACTGCTGACACCGGGAGTGCAAGCCCTGGAGACCGCGAACGTAGAGCAGTTCCGAACCCAATGGGACCCTATCTTTGAAAACGCTCAAATTCCCTTTTATACCGTAGCGGGCGATGTCTGCAGCGAGACTACGAAGACTCCCCCCACGACAGCCTGCAAAGCCACCGCCACCGGGCTGCTTCTGCTGTCGCTCACTGGCGGGACAAGCGCCCCACCCGATGACGAGCTAGTGACAGAGCCGGAAACATATCTCCCTTCCAGTTACGCCATGGATTTGGGCGTCGAACTGGTGGACCACTATCAATTGCGCCTCGGCGACAGTTCTTTTACCATGATCTACGCCCGCGTGATGGCGCAGGAGAGCCAGCAGAACGGGCAACCCGGCCTCACCAGAGTGGCGACCAACGGTTTCGGCGACCAAGCCAACACGGAGGCCTGGTCGATGGCCTGGTTCAATGGCCAGTTGTACGTGGGAACCGGCCGGGAAGTGTATTGTATGACCTGGGCCGACGCGGCCATCCAAGGCGGACTGCCGGGTCTTTATCCGCCACCGATCGGCGATTGCAACCCGGATTATCATCTTCTGCCGTTGCAGGCCGAAATCTGGCAATACACTCCGCAGACCGGTACATGGTTACGGGTTTTCCAATCTCCGAACAACATACCCATCATCGACAATGTGGGCGCGTCAGTGATGACCGCCCGGGACGTAGGCGTCCGGAGTCTGACCGTGGTTAACGAACCAGGCGGCGTCACGGCTTTGTACGCGGGCACTGTAACTTCGGGTGCGATCTTCGAGACCAATCACACGGTGGGCAATTGGGCTTATCCGCCCCGTATCCTGCGCTCTACGGATGGCGTGACTTGGACCCCTCTGCCGCAGGACCCCGGGACTTTTCTGGGCGACCTCTCCACCACCAGCGAGAGCGATCAAACATACCAGAATTTTGGTATCCGCTCGGGCGGCCAGCTGAACGGCGTACTATATCTGCGGGGGTGGGCCGGGTGATCGGTTCCATACCGGGACTGAACCCGAATGGCGGCGACAACAACTACCAATACGTCAGCCCCCCAGCCGAAACATTGCCCGTCTGGATTCTGCAGAATTTCAATGGTTTCATGTATGCCGGTACCGGCAATCCTTACAGCAGCCCGGGAGCGCCCACGCAGTATGGCGTGTGGAAGACGAACGGGACGGGCACTGCACCTTATACCTGGACGCCGATCATTAACGATAATGCAGGCTACGCGGATGGCCTGATATCGAACTATGTGCTGAGCTTCCAAATATTCTCCGATCCGACCTATTGCCCGGCGACGGACGGTACCATCAGCGGCGGCGCAGGCGGCTGCTTGTACGTGGGCACCGACCAACCTAGCGAAATGGTTCGCATCCACCCCGACACAACGGGGCAGGTGCAGGTGGCTGGGGATGCGAACGATAGCTGGGACCTGGTGGTGGGCAATCCGCGGACCATTCCCCCTGGGGCCCTGGGCGCCGGTCAATTAGTCGCTCCCGTCAGCGGAATCGGGCAATACTTCGACAACGGGTTTACAGGACACTTCTGGAGGATGGGCGTGGGTGGGTTGGGATTATATATGAGCACCTACGATTCGGCCACCGAGTCCTCTTACCAGAATGGATTCTCGGCTAATTGGTCCCAGGAATTCGGCACGGATCTGTTTCGCACCAACGATGGCGTCCATTGGACGGCGGTGAGCAAGATCGGCCTGGGAGACGGCTGGAATACGGGAGGCCGGAGTTTTCAAAGCACTCCCTTTGGACTCTACTGGGGCACGGCGCGCCCGGCGGTTGGCGGAACACAAGTCTACATGATCGACAACAGCGTAGTGGACCTTAACAAGGACGGCGTGATCGATCAGAAGGATGTCAACCTGATGAAGGCCAAGCTGAATACCCAGGCGAAGCCGAACGATCCGATGGATCTGAACCAGGATGGCAAAATCACCAGCGCGGATGTTCAACTGCTGATGACGCAATGCACCTATCCACACTGCCAGGTGCCGGCGGTCCGGCCGGCGTCCAGCACGCTGGGCGTGCCGGTGGTGCACTCCACGCCAGGCGCGTTGGGCAGTACCGTATCGTTGCAATGGCCGGCCGTCACAGGGGCCGCGGACTACCTGGTCTACCGCATCAACATGTCGCCAAACGACACCACGCCGCCTCCGGGCTTTGGCCCAATGGAGGCCACATGCAGCAGCAGCCCGGCAGTGGCGGCCCTGGCTCCCTGTTACTCCGCGAGGGCGACGGGCACACCTTATGGCTACCCGGGCGCAGTCATCTTCGTAACCCGTGTTACGACAGCTGCGTTCTCAGAGACTCCTCCTTCGACGCTGCAGTTACTGTACTTCGTGCGGGCGGAAGATTCCAGCGGCAACCTTTCGGCGCCTTCCAATCTCGTGGGCGGCCCGTCGCTCGCCGCGCAGTAAGTAAACACGGCCAACGGAGAGTGAGCAGCAAGCCTTATTCACTCTCCTTTGCCGGACCGGGCGTACCCGGTGGTACCGGTACCGCTTGCAGTACGCGCTAGCTCCAAGGCTTGATTTCCTTAAACATAGCAGTCTACACTCGATTAAGAGCTCCATTCGTTGGGGGTCACAATAAAGGAGAATTAAAGTTAAATGGTTGTAAATATGCGTTCTATCGCGATAGCGGCAGCGGTCGTATCCAGCTTTGCCGTTTCGGAAAATCTGGCGGCGGCATCGTGCAATACCAACGTCATCACTTACACAGCTGCGGGGCAGTTTGGGCCGAACTTGATCAGCGGACCGGATAAGTTCAAGCTGGCGGGCGAGCCGTTTAGCATCGCTATCTCCGTCTGCGAGTCCCGGACGCCGACGAAAACGGGCGCGGACTACGATGCGTATTCTCCTCTTTCGTTGACCGGATCGGTTACATCCGGCCTGACCGGGCAACCGACGACAATTGGATCGCAGAACACGAGCCTGACTTTGGTGAAGCCAACTACCGGCATAGATACCCTCCAGTTAACCGGTCTTGTGGTATTTGAGGGTGCCGACATCAGTATCCACGGTAGCATCGGATTGCCGAGCGGCACCTTGCCCTCCACGAGCATCGCTCCTTTCCCGAAGGCCACAACCGTTTCGGGCAAGTCGGACTTTAGCTATGTGGTGACTCATCCGGCATGGGCGGCTTCCAAAGTATATGAGCTCGGGAACGAGATTCTGGATCCGAACGGGAACATAGAGGAAGTGACCACGCCCGGGACCAGCGGGGCCACGGCTCCGGTGTGGAACAAGACCGATTTGGGGACGACCACCGACAACACAGTCGTATGGACAAACGAAGGACCCCTCGTAACGACCACTTTGACTGTCTTTGGAACCGTGGCTGCCACCGTCGGAACGGGGAGCACTACCAAGAAGGTGGAAGCGTCTTTGCATGGCGACGCTGTGCAGGTCATTACGGCCCATGCGGATGGCACGCAATCCGTGCGGCCGATACAGGCGGCAGCGGCTTATCCGGAGGAATCGGACAGGGTGATGCTGCATTTCTATGCATCCGGCGTGAGCGACGCGTCCGAGGTGCACGTGCAGATCGCGGGACAAGAGGTGCCGGTGCGATATTTCGGGGCATCCGGCCAGTTCCCGGGATTGGATGAGGTCAGCGTGGAGCTTCCGCGCAGCCTGAGCGGGATAGGCGACGCGGACGTGGTTCTGACCGTGGATGGCGAGACCGCCAGCCCCGTGCGCATCCACATTCAATAACCGTAACCGGCAACGGTGGAGCGCGCCCCCTGCTAGCCCTGGGGCGCGCTCTGAGTTTTCCACGCAAGGAAATACGGTGCAGCTTCTTGGGCGCATGGTTATAATGGAACGAAGGCCAACTCTGCATGCCAACAACAGCCGACGTAAAACCCTTGGTACTCGACTACCTGAAGGCATTTGACTCGCGGGATCTGGGCCGATGCCTATCGTTTTGCAATGACGATGCGACTTTTCACTTCCTCTGGCGCTCGTTTCGTGGGCTGAAAGGAATCGAGAAATGGCACCGGGAACGTTTCGCCGCCGATCTCCGGGTCACCCGTGTGGTGGATATCTCGGAGGAAGGGAATACGGTAAACGTCGACGTCATCGTCACGTCGAACAAGCTCAAAGCGCGCAAGGTGAACCAGGTTGCTGGACGCATCGCGTTGCGTTTGGAACGGGGAGCATTGAAGGACGTCAAATTCAGCCTCCGCAAACCAGGCAAATCGAGCGCCGAGGAATCCACCGACGCATCTCTCTACCGCTCCTATGTGGGCCCTCCCGAAAACTACGACGTGGCCGCGGCCATGCAGTTCAATCTGCTGACGTTTCTGGGATTGAGGGACGACCACTATCTGCTGGACGTGGGTTGCGGCTCATTGCGCGCCGGCCGGCTCTTCATCCCCTATCTGCGGGCCGGCCGGTATTTCGGAGTGGAGCCCGAACAGTGGTTGATCGAAGAAGGCATCCAGAACGAAATCGGCCAGGACCTGATTCGCATCAAGCAGCCCAAGTTCAGTAACGACACGAACTTCACGCTGAGCGTCTTCGGCCAGCAGTTCGATTTTATCCTGGCGCAATCGGTCTTTTCGCATGCCTCGCAAACGCATATGCGGCGGTGTCTGTCGGAAGCCAGGAAGTCGATGCGTCCCTCGGCGATGTTTGCCGCCACCTATTTCAAAGGGGACACTAACTATACGGGAGAGGAATGGGTCTACCCGGGCCGTTCCAGATTCCGGCCCGATTTCATGGATCGCGTCGCCGCGGAGCAGGGCCTGGTGTGCAAGCATCTGGACTGGCCGCATCCACACGGCCAGAGCTGGGTGGTGTTTGCGACTGGCAGCGGAGCGAGCGCCGTGCCGGATTTAACCGGTATCGACAAATACATTAATTATGCAGGCATGGACGCCTTAGACGCGACGGATGCGGCGGGCGCTTAAAAGCCGTCGTCAGGCAGCGCCGTTGGCCTGTATGAGTATTCTCCGAACTGATGCGTCAGTCCAAAAAGAAAGACCGCGCCTCTAACCTCCTTTTTGCCTAGCTCCAGCTAATCGCACACCCGCAATCAGGCTTCGGCCAAATCAACCCCCAATCTTAAACTCCGCCATCCTTCCGACCTCCGTGGAAAAACCGGTGCCGCATTATAGGAGAAAACTCATGGAATTAAGCGCATCCGGCTGTTCTGTGCGGTTCTGTCCCAGCTGTAGCTAGTACCAGGACGTACAAAGAGTACTGGAGCTATCTTTATTGATTTTTGCGTGATCGAGGTTTATAATGCGGGAAGGCTTTCGACTTCCATGAACGCGGAACCGGCTGGCGCCACCGGAGACGCTGTTCTAGTTTTGAGGCATGCAGGAGTGCAGCATGATGTTAGAACAAATTAACACCCGCCGGCGCAACTTTCCCGATTCATCGGGGTTTAAATCATGTAGCCCTTTAACTTCCATGAGCGCGAAATCGGCGTGCGCCACCGGAGACGCTGTTCAGCTTGGGATGCAGGCAGGAGGGAACATGATATCAGTTACAAAACGCATACTTATCGGCGCAACATTGCTGGCACTGGTTGTCATACTGGTGCCTGCGGCTGCCAAGGCGCAGTCTTATGCGAATTTCGAAGGCTCGCAGACCAACCCCATCAGGCTCTCCGCGGATGGAACGCGCTTATTCGCGGTCAACACGGCAAATGCGTCGTTGTCCGTGTTTAATGTGACCCAACCAAGCAATCCCATATTGATGGCCCAAATCCCTGTCGGGTTGGGACCCGTCTCTGTGAACCCTCTAAGCGACGATGTGGCTTGGGTGGTCAACCAGGTTTCGAACAGCATCAGTGTGGTCTCCGTCTCAAAAGGCATTGTCACCGGCACCATCTATCTGAAAGTGCCGCTATCGGGCGGCACCGGAACGAGCGGGGGGGAGCCGATGGATGTGGTATTTTCCGGCAGTGCGGCCTACGTGAGTATTTCCCGCGCCAATCAGATTGCGGTGATCGATACCACAACGCAAACACTGGTGGCCACCATCCCGCTGTTCGGGGACAGTCCACGGGCGATGGCGGTCAGTCCGGACGGCAGCACGGTCTATGCCGCCTTTGCCCTGGCCGGAAACGCTACCACGCTGATCCCGAATACGGCAGCGCCGACGCCATGCGGAACGGTCGCGCAAGGCCGGACGCCGTGCGTTCCCGCCATGAATCCGAACCTGCCGCCGGCGCCGCAGGTGGGACTCATCGTGGCGGCCAACAATCCCACCTGGTACCCTTCGTTTATCAAATACACGATGCCCGACAACGGCGTGGCAGCCATTAAAACGGGCGCCACTCCCACCGTTTCCTATTACTCGGGCGTGGGAACGATCAACCTGGGTCTTGCCGTGAGCCCGGTCACGGGGGACGTCTTTGTGGCGAACACCGACGCGCTCAACCTGACCCTGTTCGAAAATAACCTGTGCGGACACTTCGTAAATAACCGCATTACGCACATTCAAGTCGCTAACGGCACGGTCACGCCGTACGATCTGAATCCGAAGGTCACTTATGGCTGCGCTCCCAATCCGGCCGACCTCAGCATCGCGCTGGCGCAACCCGCCAATGTGGTTTTCGACCCCAGTGGAAATTTCATGTACGTGGCGGCCTTCGGCACGGACCGCGTGGCCAAGGTGAGCACTAACGGAACCGTACTGGGATTCGTAGAGGTTTCGCTGCCCAGCGGATCCGGCTCTAACGTGGATCCCGCGAACAAGCGCGGGCCCAGGGGGCTGGCCCTGAATGCGACCGCCAATGTATTGTACGCGCTGAACCGCATCTCCAATACCATCTCAATTATCCCTACCTCGCTGACCGGGGTAAGCAACGAGATCGTGGTCGGTACCGACCCTACGCCGTCGACGGTCAAGGCGGGACGCGGCTTTTTATATGATGCCAAGCTCTCCGGAACCGGCACGGGCGCCTGCGCCGGCTGCCACATAGACGGCGAAATGGACCACTTGGCCTGGAACCTGGGAGATCCGACCGCCGACATGACCAGTTTCGTGCAGGACGGACAAACCTTTTTATATCACCCTATGAAAGGCCCCATGACCACGCAGACTCTGCGCGGCCTGGCGAACCTGGCGCCCTATCATTGGAGGGGAGATAAGCCGGACTTCGCCGCCTTCAACGCGGCTTTCGTTTCATTGATGGGGGGCAGCCAGATCAGCGATGCGGATATGGCTACTTACACCACCTACATCAATAGCGTGCTGTATCTGCCCAATCCCAACCAGAACCTGGATCGCAGTCTGCCTACCTCCATGAGCGGCGGGGATCCCGTGACGGGGCTTCTGGATTTTCTCACCGTAACCGGAACGGAACCTGGACCAAGTACCTGCCAGTCCTGCCACGCCACCGATCCCGGTCCGGGCACAAACCTGTTGATCCGGCCCGCCGCCGATACACAGGCTCAGCAACCTTTGAAGGTCCCGCAGTTGAGGGCTATTTACCAGAAGGAACTGTTCGACAGGGAGGCAACCACGACCATCGATGGCTTCGGACTGGTCCATGATGGCGCCAAGAGCGATATCACGGCCTTCTTGCAGGATACGGCCTTCAGCGGCTACACGCAAACCGAGAAGAACGATATCGCCGCTTACTCCCTGTGCTTCGATACGGGAACGGCTCCGGCCGTGGGGTACACGCGCACGCTGACGGCGGCCAACGTCGCCAGTTCGCCGGCGCAGAGCGACTGGACGACCCTGCAGTCGCAGGCATCCGCAGGGAACATCGATCTGATCGGCCGGGGCACCCTTAAAGGCGTGGTGCACGGGTTGTTGTACCAGACTTCAAGCAACAACTATATTAGCGACACGGGTGCGCTTTACACCCAGAGCCAACTGCAGGCTTTGGTTGTGGCTGGCGATACGTTGAGCCTTATGGGCGTGTACCCGGGGACCGGCTCCGCGCAATAGCTTTTTCGGCCCGTGAGTTGTCACTTTGGGCTACGAACTAACGGACTAAAAGGAGCGATACTATGCAAAACCATTCTGCAATCTGCTGGCGGAAAGTAAGTGGCGCGCTAGCGCTGGCGGGGCTTGCGTGGGTGGCAGCGGCTATTGTGGCGCCACCTGCGCAGGCGCAGACTTATACCGTACTGTATAGCTTCAAAGGCGGAACGACGGACGGAATGAATCCCGAGGCCGGTTTATTCATGGACAAGGCGGGCGACCTCTACGGTACTACTGTCGAGGGTCCTGCATGCACGCCTGCCCCGTGCACTGCTTTCTCCGGAGTAGCGTTCAAGCTGACCAGCACCGGCACGGAAAGCGTGCTGCACCGCTTCAACGGGAATCCGGACGGCGCGAACCCATACGGAGGACTGACCAGCACCGGCTTCGGCACGACTAGCGCCGGCGGCACATCGAACATGGGAGTCGTATTCAAGCTGGGGGGCACGACGGGAGCGACAGTGCTGTACAGCTTCAAGGGACCGCCGGGGGATGGAGCATTCCCCTACGGAGGTCTTACCGAGGATTCGTCAGGCAATCTCTATGGCGCGACTAGCGCCGGCGGTGCGTCGAACAGCGGAATCGTCTTCAAGTTGGACCCGGCCACCGGCAAGGAGACCGTTCTCTACAGCTTCACGGGTGGCGCGGACGGAGCGTTTCCCTACGGAAGCCTGCTGCGGAGCTCGACGGGCTCCCTCTACGGCACGACTTCCGCGGGCGGTACTACGACCGGCAACTGCTTCCCCTCCGGCTGCGGAGTAGTGTTCCAGGTCAATGCGGCCGGCACGGAGAGTGTCCTGCACAGCTTCACCGGCAGTCCGGACGGAGCGTACCCCTATGCAGGACTAATCGTAGACTCGGCCGGCAACCTCTACGGTACTACCTACAGTGGCGGCGCCGGCGCATGCACCAACGGCTGCGGAGCGGTGTTTAAGCTGGATGCGACGGGCACGGAGAGCGTGCTGCACAGCTTTGCAGGATATCCGACGGACGGAGCATTCCCCTATGCAGGCGTCGTCCGCGACACGGCCGGAAACCTCTATGGCACTGCCGCGTATGGCGGAGCTTCGGACAACGGAGTGGTGTTCGAGTTGAACACGGCCGAGACCGAAACGGTGTTGTACAGTTTCAAGGGAACGACTGACGGGGGCGTCCCCCGCGCACCTCTGATCCTGGACTCCAAGGGCAACCTCTATGGCACGACTTACAGCGACGGCATCGCAGGCACCGCATGTGGAGGAAGCCCGGAGGACAGTTGCGGAGTGGTGTTCAAGGTCGAACCGTAACGGAAGTCTCGTTACCCGCGTCAGTATTAGTCGTTTGATCGCTCGGGAAAAAAGCTTCCGTGCCGGCTGCGCACGGTTCGGTAACATGCATCGGCTTCGCAAGCTTTACTGAGCCGCAAGCTGAAGCGAGCCTTAGGACCCGCACTCCCGCAGGATGTCTAGGCAGCTCCAGTCACCCCAGCCGGATTAATAAGAGTTAAGAGCGAGTTAATAGTGGTCAAACAAACTTGGCCGCGCGAGCGCCGATTTTCCAGGCGCGATTTGTGGCCCTAAACATGCTAAGGTTGCTTTTGGAGAGTCAAATAACCACGAACCGGGTTAGATATGTAGTGCAGGTTTTGCGAAGAGGAGCATATATTTTGCGAAGAGGAACATACGGTATGTCTCGATCGAATCTACAACCCTTTCTGAAGGCGATTCCTTTTGTTATCGCGCTGGCTGTGGGCGTGCGGCCCCTGGTTTCGCAGGAATTAACGGAGCCCTCGTTTATCGCGTCGGTGAATACCGCCATTCAGCCTTTGCTGGCCATGGATGCCAAGCAGCCCGTCATTATGGGCGCCAATCTGGAATTTGCGCAAGGCGCGTTCATCCCCGGCCAAAAGATATCGGACCTGCTGGATTACGTGGACGGATTGAAAGCCGTGGGGGTCCAGCGAATCGAAATCAATCCGGGGTATCTTTCCTTGCAAGATGCGTCGGTGATGGCAATGTACGATACGTTGGTGCAGCACATCCGTCAGTTAGGCCTGCAACTGGCGATCAACGTGGTATACATCGCGGCGCAGCAGCCGAACATCACCAGCTTTCAGCAATTTCAAACCGCCGCCGCGCCGGGAGCACAACAAATAGCCGCCCGTTACCAACCCGATAATTTCGTGATCGTACACGAGCCCGACACTATGTCCGCGCGCATGGGGATCACGACGACCGTGGCCGACTGGGACGGTTTCATTCGGGCGGTGGCTCCACTGGTCAAGCAGGTTTCGCCACACACGCGGCTGGGCGCGGGGTGCTATTATGCCGCCAGTGTTGCCGCCACGCAAGTCGATGTCGATAATGAAAACTCTTATTTTGACGATTTTGCCACCATTCCGGATCTCGATTTCCTGACCATGGACATTTATAACGACGACACGTTCAGCCAGTATGAGCAGTGGGCGCAGTTGGCCCAGTCGAGTGGCAAGGGCGTGTATATCGAGGAAACCTGGATACCGCATTACCTTACGACCACATTGCCGGCGGATTGGGAGTCGGTCGGTCTGGATGCCATTAACACCGTAGGACCGTGTTCCGCGGATTTCGCATCCTTGTATGGTCCCTGGATTCAGGCCCTGACGTTGTTTGCCTCCAACAATGGAATGGAATCGGTGACGTTTTTCAGCACGCCGGCATTATTTGCGTACGGGACCGCAGGCGCCGATGAGCCCGAGGAGCCCGCTTATGAAGCAGTAGTGGATTCCGCCCTCCAACAGGGCCAACTCACCTCTGCGGGCCAAGCCTACGTGTCGGCCGGTCAGCAGTTGGGGATAAAGACAGCGACCAGTCTTTCGAGCGCCAGTTATGCCACGCTCCCCAGCGTTTATTGCAGCCCCTCTGCAAATCCGTGTAATGCGGATGCCACCGTCGCTCCTAACGAGCTGGTGAGCACGTTTGGAGTGGATCTGGCGACATCCAGCCAGTCCGCGCCGTCGGCCACGCTTCCCACAACGCTGGGAGGAACTTCGGCTACGCTGGTGGACAGCTCCAACACCAGCTACCCGGTGCCCCTGGCCTTTGTGTCGGCGAAGCAAGTGAACTACCTGGTGCCTTCGGCGGTAAAACCGGGTGGGGCTGTTCTAACCATTACCAGCGGAGACGGTACGGTTACGACCGGCTGGGTCCTGGTTGCGGCGGTCGACCCTGGGCTGTATACCTCCAGTGCGAGTGGCAAGGGCGCCCCGTCCGCCTTTGCAGTTTGCGCAGGCACGTGCGCTGGGTGGGCTGGACCGCCAAACCAATATGGGCAGTTCGTGCAGGATGTCACTTCTTGCAGCAACGGGGGGGGCTGTGTGCCAGTGCCTATCAGCCTGGGATCGTCGAACGACACGGTAGTGCTGGAGCTCTTCGGTACCGGGCTACGGAATGTGTCTTCGGCATCCGCCGTTACCGCGACGATCAACGGGCAAAGCGTGGCGGTGCAGTTTGCCGGAGCGCAAGGCCAGTTTGCGGGCGAGGATCAGATCAACGTGCAGCTCCCGCATAGCTTGGCGGGCAGCGGTACGGTCAGCCTGGTTCTGACCACTACGGTAAGCGCGAGCGGCTTGGCGGCTTACGACAGCAATACCAGTTCATCGTCGAACGCCGTAACCATCGACATTGAATGAACCTTTGAACGAATCCGCGCAGCGCTGGCGCGTGGCCCGCGCCGCGCGGTCGTTCCTGGTATTATCTGAATCGATGCTTCAGCTGGCTGGTCGAGGCAACCGGAAGATCTAGTACTAAAGTACCGTTGACGATAGAGGTAGCCTGGCCCGGGTAATCCTTGAATGTTTGTTGAACATCTTTTATACTCTGTTTTACTGGGCTGGAGTTATAACGGCACCCGATATTTGCAGGAAAAAAGGCACGTCATGACGAGCATAATAACAAAACTATTGAGCCTGACCTTTCTTGCGTGTCTGATCGCCTCCGTGATGTGCGCAGGCCCCATCACTCCATGCCAGACGGCAACTCTGGCCGTCTACCTGGCAGCCACCACGCCCTGCGAATTTGACGGGTTGGAATTCAGCGGTTTCGGGTATGCCAACGGCTTTTTCCCGACTTTACCCGGACCTTCCGCCGGCAATGTTACGGTCACTCCCTCGGGCAACGGTTTCGAATTCTCGAGTGAGTGGAACGCGGCTGGCACCGGGGACGGTATGGATTCACTCATCACCTATGTGGTCACGACGGTCTCAGGGGCGCCTACCATCGATCAAACCATTATAGGGATGACGGACACGGTCAACAGTCTGCCGCTCTCGATGGAATACGACCAATACTTGTGCGTCGGCGAGGTGGTAACGGCAGTCGGACAGTGTCCCCTGTCAGACGCGCTCAAACTGGTCATCCAGGGCCCTACCAACGGATACCAGCAGACGTCCGCTTCATTTGCGCCGGTCTCCGAGATCACCGTGCTCGACAGCATTTTTATCAAGTCGCAGGGACCAGCTGGAAGCGGTACGATCGCGGACATCACCAACAGCTTTCCGACGACAACGGCAACGCCAGAGCCGGGGACTCCATTGCTGGGCATCTCCGGTTTATTGGTGTTGTGGCTGGCGGGCAAGGCCCGCCGCTGGCGCCTGCGCTAAGGGCGGCAGGTCCACCACGCCCGGATTGAATAGCGGCTGCGCCTAAGCCCGGTTCCGGATTTGCCCCTCGCAGGCGGTCCTGGGTTGGAGGACCGCAGCTCCCCGCCTTCGCACCAGTACCCTTACTCCAGGAGAAACTGCGTGGCTGAGTTGGTTTCGACCGGTGGCGCGTGTTATCGTAACAAGAGCAGTTAAGCAGAATTATGGAGCAGAAACCTCGCAAAGAAACCTCGGAGGATCTGGTTGTCCCCGAGCCCCCGGCCACCCCGCCCGAAGACCCTACGCCCGTAATGCGGCCGGAAGATGAAGCACTGGTTGCAGAGCGGCTTCGGGAATTGGGCTATATCGAGTAAGCTCCGCCAGTGGGCGATCGGTGATCCATGCAGGAAAAACCTAATATCATTTTAATCAGCGCGGACTCTCTGCGCGCCAACCACTTGGGATGCTATCAATATCCGCTCCCCACTAGTCCGAATATCGACCGGCTGGCATGTCAAGGAGTGCTCTGCGAAAACATGTTCGCTCCGGGAATTCCCACCCAGCCTTCGCATACCACCATCTTTACCGGCCAGCACCCGGTCACGCACGGCGTGGTGGCGCACGGCGGCAAGGCCAAACTGGGCCGCGGAACGCCCTACCTTCCGGAAATTCTGTTGGAGGAAGGTTACACCACGTGCGCCGTGGATACCCTGTTTCGGGAACGCATCTGGTTTGGGCGCGGCTATGAATACATCATCGACCCCAGTCTGCACCATGTTTTTTATGCCTCCGTTACCCAGGAAGAGCTGAACGATCGCGCCATTCACTGGATCAAGACCGTTCCCAAGGGGCCCTTTTTCCTGTTCATCCACTACTGGGACGTGCATTATCCCTACGTTCCGCCGGAGCGCATGCGCGGCCTGTTCTATGACGGCGGCAATCCCACCGATCCGGACAACCATGCCCTGGACCAATGGTGGGATCATCCGATCGGGGCCATGGCTCGGGACACCTGGCTGCACACCTCCAATGGCCCGATCACGGACCCCAAATACGTCACGGCGCTCTACGACCGCGAGATCCGTTATCTGGACGAAGGCATCGCCGCGCTGGAAGCCACTTTGGAACAGATGGGGATGGCTGAAAATACCATGATCGTGCTGCTGGCGGATCATGGTGAGAGCATGACCGATCACCGCATCTGCTATGACCACTATGGCCTCTATGACTGCACCGTGCGGGTTCCCACCATTGTGCGCTGGCCGGCGGGCAAGCTGCGGGCGGGTAGCCGTCTCGCGCCTTTCCGGCAGTTGTCGGACGTAGCACCCACTTTGCTGGATGCGGCGGGCTGTATGGTTCCCGAGGAAATGGAAGGCCAAAGCTTTCTGTCGCAGTTGCAGGGACAGGAAGAACCTTCCGGATACGACCGCGTGATCGGGTTGGAATCCACCTGGCAGGCCAAATACTATTTGCGCAACAGCCGCTACAAATTCATCCTGGCCCGCCAGCCGGACCTGCTGGGGAATCCGGACCGTGAACTGTACGACCTTACGGCCGATCCGGAGGAGGAGCACAACCTGGCCGCCGAGCAGCCGCAGTTGGCAGCCAGCATGGAGGCGGAATTGGAGGCCTGGCTGGCGGACAAGCTACAGGCGCTGGGCAAATCCAAGGACCCGGTCAAAGAAGAAGGCGCTGTCGCCGTAAGCATCTGGTTAGGACATCGATAAATGAACGATACCGGAAATGAAAATAAAGCCGCGTCCGAAGCAGATCTGAAAGCCCTGGCGCAAGCCTATCTGGACGCTTTTGACGCGCAGGATCTGGACCGCTGCCTTGGGTTTTTCAGCGACGATGCCACGATCGATTTCAACAAGACTGTCTACAACGGCCGGCAAGCCGTCGCCGACTGGCATAAAGACCGTTTCGCGGCGAACCTGAAACTGGTCCGTTTGAACAACATCTCAGTCAAGGGCGATACGGTGGTCGTGGATGCGGTGGCTTCTTCCAAACGGTTGGCGGCCTGGAAGCTCAAGTCGATTAGCGGACGAGTCACAATGCGCTTCGCGGACGGCAAAATCACCAACGGCAAGCTGGCTGCGCGGATGTCCAACCCGATCAATATGATGCGCGAGAATATGGGCGAGTAACAGCCCGCAGTCGCCTATTTCGCTATTTCACGCACGACGAACGGCCCTGCGCGACTGGCTATTCCCGTTTTTGGCCGTGCTATTCTACAGCACAGATGATGTCCCCTAAGGCCGCCAATCGACGGCTGTTTTACCACCGTTACCTTGCGCACTCCAGTCTGACGGTCCTGCTGCTGCTGGCGTGGGCCTGGCCTTCGGCAAGCCAGGAGGCCGACGAATCCCGATACATCAACTCCGTGAATTCGGCATTGGACAACTTAATTGCCAAGTTCTCGAAACTTCCCAAGCAGCCGGTGATCTTTAGTGCCAACCTGCTTCTGGCGCACGGAGTGGGGGTGCAAGGCGTGCCCACGAAAGCGCTGCTGGAGTACGTAGATGCGCTGAAGGAAGCCGGCGCCCAACGGATCGAGTTTAATCCGGGCGTGACGAATGTCGATAATCCGGAAGTCATGGAGAAGTACGACGCGGTGGTAAAGCATATCCGCGAGTTAGGCCTGGCGGTTGAGATCAATGTGGTATACGCCAGGGTCGGCAACCGGGATGCCGACATGCAAGTCCGGGATTTTCGGGACTATACGGCTCCCGCCGTTAAGGCGTGCGCTCAATTCGCCGCCCGTTATCACCCGGATTATCTGGTGCCTGTGCATGAGCCCGTCACTATGGATCACCGCATGGGTATCCGTGCCGGGCCGGACGCGTGGGTAGCGTACCTCGACGCCGCCATCCGGGCCATCAAGCGCGCCTCCCCGAACACGCGTGTCGGCGCTGGCGGCTGGTATGGTGAGTTGCCTTACTACCAGGCTTTCGCCGCTATGCCCAACCTGGATTTCCTGACCATAGATATCTACACCCACACGAAGTTCGACATCTACGATCGGATGGTGCAAATAGCGCATGCCGCAAACAAGCCCGTCTTTATCGAGGAGACGTGGCGCCCGGCTTTCACTGGTCCGCTGCCGCCACACGCCATGGCCACAGGGGTTGAGACCTACACCATAAAAGGAGTGGGCAGTGCGGACTTCGAAGACCTGGACGCGAAATGGATGCAAGCCATGGCGCTTTACGCTTGCACGCATGGGATCGAAGCCGTTACCCCCTTCTACAGCCAGGCGTTCTTTGCTTATGTAACCTCCGGGCCGGACCGGCCAAGCGATCCCGCATACAGCAGAAAGGTCATTCAAGCGGTCGCTCAAGGCCAGCGCACGAAAAGCTTTGAGGCGTATCGTTCTCTTCAACAGAAGTTTGGACGGACTACCAGCTCGCCGCACAGCAATCCGTAACGGCAAGTCCTTTCCGGCGGCGAGCCCGGGGAACTGCCGGGACATGCCGCCGTGGCCTGCCGGAAAATGTGGTACTAGTCCTGTAAATGTTGACTTTGGAGGGCGATCGGCACAGAATTCAAAGGAGATGCAGAAATCCTTATCCATAACCGTGTTCGTCGGCGCGCTATTCGCCATGCAGTTGCCTTGTGGCGCCGCCACACCTGTGCTGACAACGCTATACAGCTTCCCAGGCATCGACGGAGAGTATCCCGAAGCGAGCTTGGTCCTCAACAATGGCAACCTTATCGGTACCACCTACACCGGAGGGGTGGGGTGGGGCACGGTGTTCGCGTTGTCACCGCCGGCCCAATCGGGCGGGGCTTGGACCATTCACCAGCTTTACGCCTTCACCGGCGGCGCCGATGGGGCGAATCCCAGAGCGGGGGTGGTCCTCAACCCGCAGGGAGTGATCTTTGGCACCACGGAACAAGGCGGAGCTTCGGGCTATGGCACCGTGTTCTCGTTGACGCCCGCGGGCGGCGGAAAGTACACCCAGAGCGTGGTCTACAGTTTCACAGGCCTGGCCGGCGATGGGGCTTATCCCGAAGCTGGTCTGATCCTGAGCTCCAAAAGCGGATATCTTTATGGCACGACCTATGGCGGTGGGACTGCGGGTTACGGCACGGTATTCGCGTTGACGCCGCCAGTGGCTCCGAGCACGGCTTGGACCGAGAAGGTGCTCTACAGCTTTGCGGGCGCGCCGTTAGGGTGCGGCACCGGCAGCAACCCGGCTTGCGACGGCGAGAATCCCCTGGGCGCCGTGACGCTAACCAGCACTGGAGTGCTCTATGGCACGACATATAACGGCGGGGGCGCCGGCTGGGGTACGGTTTTCGAGTTGACGCAGTCGGCCGGACTCTGGACCGAGAAGGTGCTCTACAGCTTTAACGGGGCGCCCTCTGCGGTGAACGGGGGCAATGCCTGCGGCACCAGCGGCGACCCGACGCCATGCGACGGAGGCGCTCCGGAAGGGAACGTGGCGCTCAACACGGCGACCGGAGCGCTCTACGGCACCACTACCCTGGGCGGGAAGTCCACGGGCTGTCCGCAGGGAGGCTACGAGCAGGGGTGCGGCGTAGTGTTCCAATTGACGCCGCCAGTGGCCCCGAGCACGGCTTGGACCGAAAGTTTGCTCTACATCTTCGCCGGCCCTCCCCAAGACGGCATGCTTCCCTCTGCCAACCTGGTATACGCTCCTACCGGGGGCACGCTCTACGGTACGACCTTCGCCGGTGCGTCGACGACGGACCACTGTTTCCCAGGGTCTTACCTGGGCTGCGGCATGGCCTACTTTTTGTCGCCGCCAGTGGCCCCGAGCACCACCTGGACCAAAACCAACCTGGCCATTTTTAACGGCGACAACGGGGGAGGCCCGAATGGAGTGATTCTCAGCCCCGCTGGCGGATTGCTTTACGGCACGACCTACGAAGGTGGCCTTGCTGGAGGTTACGGCTCAATATTCCAGCTGACGTTCTAAGCTACCTGAGAACCTGGGGGCCAAACCGCCCCCTTCTGACGGGGGGCCCTCTGGTTTCGGCTAGGTGACGCACGGAGCTACTGGGCAGCGCGCGTCAGTAAGCGGTAAAACGTTTTCCGAGGCGTAATCCCGCGCGGCGTCATCCCGGGTAGTTGGCGTGTAATACTTCGCCATCTCCTCGCCGTCACACCTCCGGAGGCGTGCTTCTTAGGGCTTGGGGGTTGATCGGGACGACTGCGCGCGAACGCGCCGGGAGCCGCCCGGGACACCCTTGGCAGCTACCCGACATCAATCGGGGCACTTGCTGGTGGGAAGGGGGACTTCGCAGCAGGAATCCAGCTGCCGGCCATCACCGGTACAGGTTGGACGTCAGGCGGATCAGGTCTCAGGCAGTAGAGCGATCCGAAGCGCGTCCCCTCTAATGCCATCCAGCATCCCGTGGAAAACAAGGTATGGAACAAAGCTGCCTGATGCAGGATGCATTTGCCTCGTCCTAATGCGCCGGGGTTTTCCGCGAGCTCACGCTTACCATTGCCAGCGAGGCAGGCTGGTCGCATTGCGCGGCATCGTCATTACTCACTGCGACCGGTGGTCCGGCGTTCGAGCAGATCGATGACAGCGCTCTGAGGTCCTGCTGGAAGGAGCCCAGTGTGGCGGAATCGTCGGCGCGGGATATACATACCCATCCGAAGGGGGTCGGAAAGAAACAACCCGGGAGGAATTTCATACCTATGGGATGCCCACATCCTGACTACGGTTCAGACTCCAATATTCGAAATCCTCTGTCATGAATCGTTAAGCCGTTTGTTCTCTGTCAACAACCGGCTGGCGCGCGTTTATGTCGGCTCTATAAAATATAAAAGGCCGCCTTAACCGCCCCCCGCAGCAAGGTGAGCTTTGGTGCAGGTGGAAGCCTCCGAACCAGCGGATGCCAACCTTGTAGCGGGCGCGGATTATGGGCGCGGGGTCCGCCACTGGGGAACGAGGTCTGTACCTATTCGCAGCTGGTGCGCCGGTTTATCCCGCCGAGGGTGCCGGATGCGGCTTGCTCCCGCCGATGTCTCCCAGCAGGCCCAAAGACAAACTGCGAATGTCGGGCGGCGCCGACGTCAATAGCCAAGCCAGTGTCTTTACCGAGACCATAAACGTCCCGGCGTTGATGAAATGCCAATCGGGGTCTCCCAAGTGATTGGCCGCCGGCGTGAACTTGGCGTTGCGTATCAGGTCGAAGATATATTTAGAGGCCGCTTTCGAATCGGTCGTGCCCGCCTCCACCTCATTCATTTTGGCTACCGCGGCGTCGAGAAGTTCCCCGAAGCCCTTGTGCTGGCTATAGAACAAGCCCATGGGCTCTTCGGCATCCGGGAGAATGGAGTCGTCATGGCTCTTCAAGTATCGTCGGTAGATGCTGGCCAGTTTCAGATCGCCCAGGCCGACACCCAAGGCCCAAACGCGGAACCAGGCATTCCATAAATCGAAATCCCGGAATGAGGTGTAGGCGCCAAAGACCAGGCGGTCGTTGTTGCGCAAGTTGGCCTCGTGAACGCGGGAGATATACTCGAAGCGCTCAGCCCGGAAATCGTTTTCCTTGAGGGCTGGCAGCAGGCGCGCGGCGAGCGCATTGATAACTTCCACCGACGAGGCCAGCCCGCGGGAAAACAGCGCGTCCAGGAAGCCGCTGCCGGCGCCGCCTGCCATAATCGCCCAGCGATCGCCCACGGTCTGCTTGCAGGAGCCCTGCAGACGGTCCGACGATACCCAGTCGCGGACCAGTTTGGCATCCTTAAACTGCTCTTTGATGCTGGGGAACTTGTCCAGGAACCGGTGCCATTCCTCATCCGGCGTGATATCGGTGGGCTTGGGGAACTTGCGCATATCGAAGCTCAACCCCACGCTGACGCATTTGTTGGCGGAACCTTCGCGGTTGTCAAACGGGATGACCCACAGCCAGCCACCGTCGAAGATGTGGTGGCAGGTACCCTGATACCAGCGGCGAGGCCCTTTAGGCACGCCGTTCGGCAGGTTCAGGTCGTCGTACGGCTTCACGTCGATCATGTGCGTGAAAAGGCAGCGAGTTTGGAGCCGCACACGCGGCGGATCGTCGCGCAGGTTCCACATGCGTGCCAGCACATGCCCGCCGCCGGAAGCATCCGCGACGAACTTGGCGCGCAAGGTCTCGCCTTTTTCGGTCGTGAGGGTTACGCCCTGCGCATCCGTCTCGACATTCTTGACGCGCGTGTTGTACTTGACCGTGGCGCCGTGGTGCACGGCTGTGTACGTCAGATATTGATCGGTATCCTGACGGAACAGGTGGGCTTCGTAGCCCTCACGGTATGGCGGAATCACCAATTGGGTGGCCTCTTCCGGGCGCTGGTGCTCGCCGGAGCGGTGATAGACGAAACCGAAATTCTTCTTCACGCCGAAATGGTTGGAAACATGCTTATGAAGGAGCTCGCCGGAATTGAACTCGGTCTTGAACTCGGGGACTCCAAATCGCTCCGCCATGATCTTGATCATGCGGAAGGTGTGCCGCACGGTAGATTCGCCCAGGGCGAAACGGGGGTGCGTGCCGGCGTCCAGGATCACCACTTTGGCGCCTTTGTAGGCCATAATAGTTCCCAGCATGCCGCCCTCGAAGCCTGCGCCCAGGATGGCCACATCAAATTGGTCGTTCATCTGAAGTAAAGATTTCCTTTCGATTTAGAGTGTTAAACGATTATACCCAGCAGGCAGGCGCTGCACCAGTACTTTCGGTACCGCGTTTCCCCGGCAGGAAAATAATGGGGGGGAATACCGGATAGAAGAGGCGCGGGGGCAGTCCGCCCATGCGATGCGGCGCTTCCTTACGCAGCGTGTCGGGAGAGGCACGCCCCATCGGAGTACCCGCATGATTACGATCAATGCTCACTACGACGGCAAGATAATCTCGTCGAATACCCCCGTCCTGGGGGCCAGAGTTGTGGCGTAGGGTGGCTTTAGGCCCCTGTTTTTTCAAGCTCCTCGACAAGCGAGAACACCGGGACACGCTGATACCTCTTTGGCGCCGGATTCCGACGAATGATTTCGTCCATGGCTTGGGACACTTCGGCACTGAACCAGACGTGGCCGCACTGGGCACACACCCAAGCCGGCACCAGTTCAAACCGATACAGCTCATCACCCCACGGTTGCGTGTACGTTATCGTTTTGTGCTCGACAGAGCCGCCGCATTCGGCGCATTTAGCAAGCTGCATATCGTCAGGCCTTTCGTCTGGTCCACGGGTCGATCCACACACTTGGATCATACCAGTGAACGGTGATGATGTACGCGGTCTGGCCATCGAAGGCGCAGGAAACATAAAGCGGCTCTTCGTGGACATAGGCCATGAACAGCGCCTTTGAAAAGGGCTGGGCTGCTGGATGCTCTTCAATGACGTCGCCGGTTGCGACTACCCGCTGAACCTCATGATCAGTGACGCGCCGATGTCCCATGCGCTGCTTGGCATGGGCGGTAATCAGGTACCGGTTTTGCTCTACGGCCCGGCGCAGAGCGTCGATATCCAGTTGGGGCATGGGCCCTCACCGCGCCGCCATATCCGCCACGCCACGCCGCATGTTTTCCAGCAGGCCGTAATCGATATTTACGTTACCGCCCTTGCCGGTACCCAGGCGAATCGACGGCTTATTGTCCCCGTGGTAATCCGTGCCGCCGGTTTCGATCAATTGGAACCGGGCGGCCATTTCCCGGTACAGCGCGGTGTCTGCAGGGCCGTGCTCGCTGTGGTAGACCTCCAGGCCCTGCAGGCCATTGCCGATGAGAGTGCGCAGCAACTTTTTGAGCGATGTGCGGTCGCGCTCCGGCAGCCGCACCGGATGCGCCAGCGTGGGCATGCCGCCGCCCTCGCGAATGCGCCGCACGCCTTCCATCAGTTCCGGCTCATCGCGCTCTACCGAGGCCGCGGCGTTATCGGCCAGGTAGCGGTCGAAGGCTTCCTGGCTGTTCTTCACATAGCCTTTGCGCAACAGTACTTTTGCGAAATGCGGACGGCCCGTGAGGTGCTTTCCGAGCGCTTGCACCTCCTCCAGGGTAATCTCGACGCCGAGTGAATTCAGCTTGGCGATCAGCTTGCGATTGCGCTCGCGGCGGCTCTCCTGGTGACCCCGAATCCACTGCCGGAATCCCGGCGAGGCTGGCTCCTGCAGAAAATAGCCGAGCAGATGCACCGAGGGCGGGCGCGAGCCATCCGGAGGCGGATCGGGGCGGGTGCTCAGCTCGATGCCGCAAATCAATTCCAGGCCCGCCTGGGCGGCGAGCGGCACGGCTGTATCATAGCCATCCAGCGTATCGTGGTCGGTGATGCCGAGGGCCTGGAGGCCCATGGCCTTCGCGTCGTCGACCAGTTGCGCGGGCGAGGCGCTGCCGTCGGACCGGTCAGTGTGTGTATGCAGATCAATCATGTCCTACCGCTTGATGGGATTGGGTGCGCTCGCCGAGGCCGGCATCTACGCCGCTGAGGCCGGCGGCTGGATGGCGGGGACGGGAGACCATGCGGACCACGATCTTCTCGTGAATGCGCTCGTACCATTCAAAGGGGATCATGTTGCGCAGGGCTAACATCAGTTTGAACTTGAATCCCACCATGTAATGCAGGCGGGGACGGCGTACGGTCAGGATTTTGTGCACCACCCGGGCGATGTCTTCGGCAGTGAATTTGTTGGCGGCGAGCAGGCCGTCCACAATGGCCTCGTGCTGGCAAAACCAGAAGTAGTAGGGGCTGGCGGGATCCTGTGCGCGGCGGGCGCGATTGCGGTTGACCCCGAAGTGCGGGGTATAGATCAGCCCCGGCTCGAGCACGGAAACGTGGATGTTCAACAGCGCCATTTCCTGGCGCAGGCATTCGCCGAGACCCACCACGGCGAACTTGCCGGAAGAATAGCCCGCAATGCTCATCTCGCCCATGCGGCCGGCGGCCGAGGCGGTGATGACGATGCGGCCGGAGCGGCGCGCGCGCATGTGCGGCAGCACGGCCTGGGTCAGTTCCATAATGCCGAAAACGTTGACGTCGTAGAGCCTGCGGATCTCCTGCATGTTGAGATCCTCGAAGAAGCCGCGCAGACCCATGCCGGCAAAGTGCACAACGGCGTCAATGCGTCCCGATTCCCGGATAATCGTGTCTACGGTGCGATCGATGTCGGTTCGGCGGGTCACGTCCATACGCAGGGCGGAGACGTCCAAATTCAGGCGCGCGGCCTGGTCGCGCAGTTCTCGCTCTTCGCCTTCGGTGAGCGCTGTCCCGTAGACGCGGAAATTGCGGGAGGCCAGGAACAAGGCGGATGCCAGTCCCAAGCCGGAGCCCGCGCCGGTTATCAATACAACGGTTCTGTCGTCTGTCATGCGATCGGTCATTACGTAAAATCGCGGCGCGCCGCCAGTTGCCGTTGAATTCCATGCACTGTGCGCCGGTTCAAGCGATAGGGGAGAATTAAAATCAGGGAAAGAACCAGCAGCGCCGCCGGCACTGCGCCATATAACAGGCCTATATAAGGAATGGCGGCTGGGGGATTGCCCGGCGTACCAAACGCGGCCCCATGCGACAATCTCCGGAAAACAGCCAACAGGCCGCCGGCAACCAGCAGGGCCGCCCCCGCCGCGATCTTTTCGCCGAAATTCATAATACCGAAATAGATGCCCTCGCGACGCAGCCCGGTGGTCAACTCGTCGGTATCGGTTACGTCGGCGACCATGGACGCCGGAACCACCCAGACGGCGCTGGCGAAGACGCCGCCCACCACATGCCCGACGATAAGCGGAAAGGGATGGCCTGTGCCGAAAGGCCGGCCGCTTCCGATTAGCAAAGTAGCCATGAGCAACAGAATGGCCGACGAGATGGTGGCCATGATGTACAGAGTGCGCTTCTCCGTGCGCCGGGCCAGCGACATCCACAGGACCACGCCTGCCAATGCGCCGGCATAAAAGCAGGTCTGAATCAGGCTCAGAATCTCGCTGCGGCTGATTTGCGCATACCAGGTGAAGTAGTGGATCGCCATGCTGAAGTTCAGCACGACGGCCAGGAAGAAAATCGTGGTCGAGAACCAGATGCTGCGGAAGTGCCGGTTCTGCATGGCAATCCGGAAGCCGGAAAAGAAGCGCAGCCCGGCTGAGTCTTTACCCGCGCCGGAAGTGCGATAGCCCCAAGTGCCCAGCGTGCCGATCAGGCCGGCAGCCGTCATCAACGCACCGAAAGCCAGCCCCATGCGCGGATAGCCGGCGTAGTGCAGCTTAGGTTCGGAACCATCGGCGGTGGCTGGAAAGAAAATCAAAAAGGAAAGCGCCGCGGCCGCCAGCGTGCCCATCAATCCAAACAGCGTGCGCAGGCCCATGGTGCCGGTGCGGTCGTCATAGTCGCGGCTCAGTTCCGCCCCCAGGCTGAGATAAGGAATCCGGTAGACTGCGCTTGCGGCACGCAAGGCAATCGAGCAGGCCAACAGCCAGACAAACAGTCCGGCATGCCCCAGACTGCGCGGCGGACTGAAGAGCAGGAGAAAGCACGGCCCCATGGCCAGCGCTCCCGGCAGCATGAATATGTGGCGGCGCCCGAAACGGTGGCGGGTGCGATCCGATATGTGGCCGATGTACGGATCGAGCAGCGCATCCACCACCAGGCTGGACGCCAGGCCGATTCCCACCAGCGCGGACGGCAAGCCCATCACGGAGTTGTAAAAGAACAGCATGAAGAGTCCGGACAAAACCATGAGGACCGTGATGGGCATCTCCCCCACGCCGTAGAGCAGCTTGGCGGAGAGTGGCAGTGGACGCGGACCCGCGGCGAAGGACATTGCCGGAGAAAGAGAGGGGATGCTCATGGCGTGCGGTCCAAGCGCCGTGCGGAGACTTTTCTCTGGAGCGATCAGCGGGCCTCCAGCACCTCTCCCGAGTTCTCCGGGACAGGGTCGCGTAAGAATTGTTGGATGTGCCCGGTCAGCAACTCGGGCTGTTCGAGCGGGCCGAAATGCTCGCCGCCCGGCAACAGCACCGGCTTGCAGTTGGGCAGTGCCTGGTGCAGGAAATCATAGGAGCTGATGAAGTGCGAATCGCGGCCGTAGACCAACAGCGTGGGCGTTTGGATGGTGCGCACCGCGTCCAGGGTCATGTCACCCACCACTTCGTAGTCCTTCAACAGCGTGGTATTGCGGATCAGGTGCAGCAGCGGTTCGCGATTGCGCGGCAACCCGCGCGCCGGGCCGTAAAACTTGGGGGTTTCCAGGCTGAGCTGCAACAGGAACTCGGCATCCGTGCGCTTGTCCTCGGGAACGTGGATGCCCACTTCTTCCAGTTTGGCCACCCAGGCCGCCCAACCGATCCAATCCTTGTCGTTGCGCAGGTGCACCAGGGCTGCCAGGCCGGGCTCCAGCGCCACCAATTTGGCCACGCGCTCGGGGTAGAGCAGGCTGAAATACATGGCAATGTCGGCGCCGAAGCTATGACCCACCAGGATGGGGCGCTCGATGCCCATTTCATCCAGGAAGCAGCGCAAATCCTCGGCCATGTCGGCGGCGGTGTAGCCGGCAGGAGTTACGTCGCTGTAGCCGTGGCCCCGCAGGTCGTAGGTCGTGACACGGTGCTCGCGGCGCAGGATAGGCGCCATATAGAGGTGCCAGACGGCCAGATTGCCAAGGAAGCCGTGGAGCATGACAACATCCGGGCCCATGCCGATGGTGATGTAATGCAGATTCACTCCGTTAGCTTTTATCTTCGGCATCGTTCAAAATAGACTGCTCCCCTATTCGATATAACCCAGTTCGCGGAGTCGCTCGAGAACGGTCTCCTCGTCCTCCAATTCGCCGGGCACGGGGGCGTTGCCCGCTGGGTTTCCCGGCCCACTCCCGGCGGCGGCCTGGCGTACGGGATGCTCCTTCAAAACAGCTTCGTGATAGACTTCTACCGGCAAGCGGCCTTGCAGTTCTTCGGGAAGAGGCAGACCCAGACTATAAAGTACCGTAGGCGCGATATCCAGGATAGACAACTCATTGGCTACGAATCCGCGCCGGATGGCTGGACCGCGCGCTCCGAAGATTCCCACCGGGCGGTGCGAGCCGCACACCCCGGGCCGCTTGGACACAATCTCTTCCGATGGCAGGATGGACATCAGGCCGCCATCGCTCAGTATGAGCGTCAGGTCCGGCGCCGCATCGTGGTGCGGCCCCTGGAAGACTTCATCGCGCGTGAAAACTTCACTCACCAGCGGCTCTCCGGTCCGCAGGCTGGGGATCTGCCGCAACTCACTCGAAAGCTTCTTGAGGAACGCGGGATACTCGGCGGCCGGCACGCCGGGCGAGGTTCCGTCGCTCGCCACGACATAAATGCCGTTGCTGGTGGGAGTAGTGGCGAAAGCTTTGGTCTTGTTCCAATCCATCAGCCAGGTGTGTTTGGCAACCTGCCCGACTCCCAACAATGCGCCCTGCGTGTCGTGGGCCTGCCCGGCTTCGGACCAGGCCAGATATCCGTGCCGTTCGAGCCAGGTATTGATGTGCAACACGTCATAGGTGGGGCCGAAGCCGTGGTCGGAGGCGATCACTACGGTGGCTTCGGGCCCGGCCAGTTCACACATCTGTTGCAGCAGACTGTCCACGCAGCGGAAATAGTTGAGGCACAATTCGCGGATCCGGAATTCCCAATCTTCGGTGAGCGGCCGGTCGTCCTCCGGACGGATAAAGCGCCAGCCGAGGTGCTGCAGCTTATCGACACCGTCGAACAGCACGGCAGTCAACTCCGAGGGGTCTTCCACGCTGAGGTGCCGCAGGACCTGAAACAGGTTCTGCTCCCGGCGGGCATGCAGTTCGATCCAGGGCCCCAGTTCCGCGTGGTCGGATATGCCTTCAGTGGCCTTCTCCTCCAGCTTGATATCCATGGCCAGTTCGCGTTGATTGAAGCCCGGGATGGTTTTCAGCTTGTCAAAAAGATTCTCCGGCCAGCATGCCAGGCGCAACTGCTTCCACGGCACCCAGCCCGGCACGACATATCCGGAAATGTGCGGCGGCGGGAACATCGCCGGGAAATTAATGGTCGTAGTGCGCAGGCCGCCGGCGGAGGCTAGCGACCAGATGGTTTCGCACTGCACGTCGTTGGAGTTGAAGAAACGGATGTGCCGGCTGGCGGGCGAATCCATGCGGAAGAAATCGAACACGCCGTGCTGGCCGGGCGTGCGCCCGGTCATCAGCGAAGTCCATGCCGGAGGTGTCAGCGGGGGCACGATGGTGCGCAGTCCGGCGCGCGCGCCTTCCGCGAAGAACGACTTCAGGAAGGGCATGACGCCCTGGTCCATAAGCGGATCGAGGACGGAAAAAGTGGCGCCGTCCAGACCGATGAGCAGCGTACGGATGCTCATTGGACCCGCCTCGTGGCGCTGCCGGTTCCAGCAGGGCCGCCCAGGTGGGTATTCACAAAATCGGCAAGTTCGTCGATCGACAGATCGCGCTGCTGCTGGCCGATCTCGGCCAGCAATTCCGCGAAAGGCATCGGGGTTTGATAATGCTCCTGGATGGCGGTGCACAGAACCACGGCGTCGAGCGATTCAAAACCCAGCTCCGTGAACAGCTTCGATTCCGCGCGCACGGGGTCGGGATAATCCCAATCCTCGGTCAACTCGCCCATTTTTTGCAGCAGGTAATTTAGAATCTCCTGCCGGCTTGGCCTCATTCGGACAGCTCCATTTCGATAATGTCGATAAATAATCGCAGAAAACACAAAGTCGGATTCGCGCGCCGTATAGACATGTAGAGACTTGCCCCGCAATTGCGGGCACTGTGCGAGCGCGCCGTCGCGTAGAGCGACTTCAATAGTGCCGCTGGCGCGGTCGACGCGGGTGATGTGGAAAGCTAGCAGGCCGGCGGTTAAGCCGCGCCCCAGCGCCTTACCCACGGCCTCTTTGGCGCACCACATCCGCAAGGCCCATTCCTGGCGCAGGTCCCGCTGCATGGCGGCCAACAGACTACGCTCATCCGGACTGAAGGCTATGGCTTCAAAGTCCTCCAGGCGGTGCGTCAGGCTTTCCAGATCGACGCCTACCCGAGTGTCCGTGCCGAGGACTGCCAGGGCTACGGCGGTGCCTTGGCTGTGCGCAATGGAGACGGAGGGAACGCGCGGGTCTGGAGACCCGCCGCAGGCGTGGACGCCTGCCCCACAATATCTTACTTGCGGCCGGCCGTAGGGGTCCGCCACGATCTCAATCTCTTTAGGCGGTAGGTCGACGAGCGCCCGCACCGCTTCCTTGGCGGCGCAGCGGCCGAGCAGCCATTCCCGGCGGCGTTTCTCGACTCCGGGCATCGACCTCCAGTGTTTCCCTTCACCGGGGCTGAGAATCAGGTCCGCCAGCGCACTCGGCTCGCATGGAAAGGCATCCAGGCGGACGCAAACAGACTCCGGCCAGGGACCCAGGGGGCACCCTGCGGGCATCCGCATCTGTGTCACAGACGAATCGTAAGCCATGCTGCCTGAAGCGTTCATAAAACAAGCCGGTGTGTGGACTGACTACTGGACAGCGGTGGCCGAAACCGGAGCCCCAGCCTGCGAACGGTATTCTCTATCGTAATACTCGCGGACCCATTCGCGGTTCAACTCTTCACCGGACCGCAACGTAATCTCCTGTCCGCACTGCCCGCACTTCATGCGAAAACCCATGGAGGCCACCATCGGGCCGCCACAGGATTGGCATTCCGCGGGCGTGAACTGCGCCAATTCCTGGATCATCCGTACCCAGGTGCTGACTTTCAAGAAATAAGACTGCAGGTCCTTTACGGCCACTTCGCCTACGAAGGCCTGCGCATCGGCTCCCGGCAGGCGGCGCAACAGGAAACGCTTGCCTTCTTCGGTGAGGTATCCGTCTTTTTCCAAAATGCCGGGGCCGAAAACTTCCACGGCGGTTTCCAGGATGGACTTATCGGGCAGGAAGATGTGGAACTGGGTCTCCGTCTCCATGGTGATCTCGATCAGGTCGAGCGATTCGGCGCCGAGGTCGGTCAGGTGTGTATCGGGAGCGATTTGCGACGCATCGATGCGCAAGCTTTTCGCGACGATCTGAGCGAATTTATCGAATACCTCCGATTCCGTCATATTTGGCATTTGAATTCTCCTTGCAAACAGCCGCTCTATCCGGCCCAGGCGCGCACAGCCAGCACGGCGTTTTGGCCGCCGAAGGCAAAAGCGTGGGCCAAAGCGGCGCGAACTGTGGCGGCCCGGCTCTGGTTGGGAACATAGTCAAGATCGCACTGTGGATCCGGCGACCGCAGATGCATGGTGGGCGGGACGTGGCCCTCAGCGATAGCCTTTACTGCGCAAATTACGTTACAAACGCCCGCCGCGGAAATGGTGTGCCCGATTTGCCCCTTGTTCGAGGATACCATCAAACGTTTGGCATACGGGCCGAACGCGCGTTTGATGGCGGCGGTTTCTATGGGATCGTTCTTGGGGGTCGAGGTGCCGTGCGCGGCGATGTAATCCACCTCCTCGGGGGCGAGAGAGGCCTGCCGCAAGGCAATCGAAATGGCCTGCGCTTCGGCGCTGCCATCCGGGGAAGGATCCGTCAGCGTGTGCGCATTCAGGCTGGAGCCATAACCCGCGAGCTCGGCGTAGATGTGTGCACCGCGCGCCTGGGCGCTCTCGAGCGTTTCCAGCACCACGGCGCCGCCGGCCTCGCCCATCACGAAGCCGTCGCGTTGCCGGTCAAAGGGCCGGGAGGCCGCCTCCGGATCGGCGTTACGGCTCAAAGCTCCCAAGAGACTGAAAGCCAGGATGGGCAGCGGACTCACCAAGGCTGCCGCGCCACCGGCCAACATGGCTTTAACTTTGCCTAGGCGCACCAGCCGGAAGGCCTCACCGATGGCGTGCGAGCTGGCCGCGCAGGCGGTATCCATGACGAACGCCGGTCCGGCCAGCTTCAGCAGCTTGGCAGGCACGCTGGCGATCATGTCGCCCAAGCGGCGGTAGAAACTATTGTCCGGCTGCCGGCCTTCGCGGGCGAAGCGCGCCATATCCAGCGCCGGACTGTCCGGTTTGCGTAGCTGGAAATAGTGCTTCATGAGAGACATGTCGAGGTAATTGACGCTAGTGCCCGCTGCGATTCCGATATCCGCGGGGGCCAAATCCTGCGGTCCCTCCCCGGTGCGGGCCAGTTGGGCGTCCGCCAGGGCCTCCCGCGCGACCGGCAGAAACAGCCGTACGCCACGGCGGCACCACGCTGCGGGAATCCACTCTGCGCCAGTGTCCCGCGGCACGTGCTTGACCTCAGCCGCGACTTTGGTGTGGTACTCCGATGGGTCCCAGAAGCTGAGGGGAGCGATGCCGCTATCTCCCGCCAGCAACCGCTGCCAGCATGTGCGCAGATCCGGGCCGAGCGAAGTGCTCATGCCCATTCCGGTAATGACCACTCTGTGCATTAGCTTTCGGCGATCGGCCTTAGGGCCGCGACGGCTCAGAGAAAATCAGCCGGCGGCGAGCAGTTCCGCGCCTTCTTCCTTCACGATCTCGGCGGTATCGCGCAGCAGGAATCCTTGGCCGATCAGATACTCCATGATGCGCTCGGCATTCTCCTGGGGGGTCGTTTTGCCGGTGAAAAGGGTGATTTCCGGATGGAGCGGCGCCTCGTAGGGATCGTCCACGCCAGTGAAGCCCTTGATCTGGCCGGCGCGGGCTTTACCATAAAAGCCTTTCACATCCCGCTGCTCGCAAATCTCGACCGGAGTGTCCACGAACGTCTCGATAAAAGCGTCGTTGCGCATCATGGCGCGCACCCGGTTGCGGGTCTCGCGATAGGGGCTTACCGCCGCACAGATGACCGCGCCGTGGTGCCGCACGATCTCCGATGCCACATAGCCGATACGCACGATGTTGGTGTCGCGATCTTCGCGCGAAAAGCCCAAGCCCTTGGACAAGTGCGTGCGCACCACGTCGCCGTCCAGGATGCTTACCTGGCGGCCGTGTTCCATTAGCATGACCGTGAGGATATCGGCGATGGTGCTCTTGCCGGCGCTGGGCAAACCGGTGAACCAGATGCAGAAGCCCTGCTTGTTGCGCGCGGGGTACGCCGAATTCAGTATCTCGGCGGTTTCCTTGCGCGTGAACCAGGAAGGCAGCAGGCGGCCCTTGGTCAGGTAATTGTCGCGCACCTGCGTGCCCGAAATGGAAAAAACTTTGCGGTTGGGCTGGACTTCGGTGACCTGCTCGTAGCGGTCCTCGTCGGCCAGGTAGACCATCTCCTCGTAGGGTAGGCATTTGACGCCGATCTCAGCGCCGTGCTTCTTTAGCAGCTCGCGGGCAGCGGCCGGATCGTAAAACGGCTTGCCCTTGGAGTTCTTGCCGGGACCGGCGTGGTCGCGCCCGACGATGAAGAGGTTGGCGCCGAAGTTCCGGCGGATGATGGCATGCCAGATGGCTTCCCGGGGGCCGGCCATACGCATGGCGAGCGGCAGCAGACTGAGCAGCGTGGTGTTCGGGTCGTAATAATTTTCGATCAGCGCTTTGTAGATGCGCACGCGCGTGTAGTGGTCCACGTCGCCGGGCTTGGTCATGCCGACCACCGGGTGGAGGAGCAGGTTCGCGCCGGATTCCTGCGCCGCACGCTTGGTGAGTTCCTCGTGCGCACGGTGCATGGGGTTGCGGGTCTGGAAAGCCACCACATCGGCATTACCCATATGCGACAGCAGCTCACGCACTTCAGCAGGGGTGCGCCGCAATTCCGGGAAATCGAAATGCTGTGGCATCTCGAGCACTTTGAGCGGCCCGCTAAGCCGGAACTTACCCCAGGAGAGCATCTCCCGATAGGTAGGGTGCTCCTCATCGGTGCATCCCAAGCCCTTAGCCGCCTCTTCATGCGGGTCTGCCTCGTAGATCTCGTCCACGCGCATCCAGGCGATCAGGTTGTTATTGGCGTTGCGGAGGGCGATTTCCTGCCCTTCGTGAATGCCGTCCAGCTTGGCTACCGGCAGGGTGATCGGGATCGACCAGATCAGCCCGTTTGCCAGCCGCATATTGTTCAGCACGCTGTCATAATCGGCCTTGCCCATGAAGCGGTCGAGCGGAGAGAATCCGCCAAAGGCCAACAATTCCAGGTCGCACAAACTGCGCGGCGACAGTTGCAAGGTGGGTCCCTGGCCGGCGCGGCGCGCGAAATCTTCGCGCTCGCCGCCTGACACCAGTAGATCGATCAATTCGCCGCCATAAGGCGTGTTCAATTCGACTCGTTTCTTGGATTCCATGTTTCTCCGAAATTTGATTGTGTTCATTCGCGCGACCGACGGAGTAGCGCAGGCAAAGATCTTACATCAGACAACCTGTCCGGATCGCGATACAGGCCGAACACTAAGGATACCCCTGCCGGCTGTCGTTACCGCAAGCTCGTTAGTACCATAACTTATAGTACCTCACTGCTATCGCTATTACAGAATGGTTCTTAACCAATTCGCCCACAGCCAACCTCACTGCGGCTGCGTGCCAGGAGGCTACATCCTTGCATGGATTCCGGCGTTTCAAGTTCCGCCAAATCCAGCAAAGTGGGAGCGATATCCAGCAAATTCATACCTTCCATCTCGCCCCTCACCGGCAGATTGGGCGCCGCCAGCAAAAAGCTGCCAAACTGTGCGTGATTGCAATCGTCGGGGCCGGTGTCGTTTTCCTGCAAATAAAGCGAGTCATACCCCAACCCGCCAATGGAGCGCCAGTATAACGCCCCGAAATGCACAATCAGATCCGGAGGCACATTGCGCAGGTTGCGGTAAAGATCGCGCGGCTGGAATACCAGGGATCCCATCATCTCACCGCGATCGTCGCGCAGCGCATGGAAACGCGCGGTCATCTCTTCGATTAAATCGTCGTATTCGGATTCCGGCACAATGCCCTGCGGCTCGCGCCCTTCCACATTGAAGAAAACCCGCGCGTAATAACCGCCTTCGCTCCAGACCCGCGTGTGTTCCCAGTCCACCAGGGACGGCGCAAAAGGAGTGGGCTTTGAGACCGGCTCTTTCAACACCAGCAGACCCTCGCGCCGCAGCCATTCGTTGACGCAGAAGCCGCCGTCCAAGCGTTGCGCGCCGTGATCGGAGACCACCAGCACGTTGGTATCGTCGTCGAGCAATTCCAGAAGATTGCCGATCTCCTGATCGACATAAGCGTAGTAGTCGTTGATGAGCGATTCGTAGGGATTGCCCGGAACATACTGACGGTGTAGCGGATCGTGGTACTTCCAGAAACCGTGGTGCACCCGGTCGACGCCGATTTCGACGAATTGGAAATAATCCCATTCCAGGGTGACCATCAGATAACGAATCACCTCGAAGTGCTTCCGCGTCATCTCGTAAATCTCGTCGCGGAGCCACTCTTTGTTGTTGGTACGGAAGCCTTTGACATCTACCGGATACTCCCCTACCAAACGGTCGATTTCCTGCCTTACGCTGGCCGGGTAGGTATAATCGTGCGTCTTCGTGTCCGGGGTCATGAAGCATCCGACGTTTACGCCATTCATGCGGCGTGGGGGATAGCTGGGTGGCACTCCGACCACCACCACGTTCTGGTGGTGAGATCCTACCACGTCCCAGATAGCGGTCTGCTGAATGGAACTGGAGTTCACAATGGAGAGACCGTGGTAGGAATAATCTTTGCGGTTACGGAATCCGTATACGCCCAGGGATCCCGGGTCCTGGCTGGTGGACATGCACATCCAGGCTGGCACGGTAATAGGCGGAATCACACTTTCCAGGCGGCCATAACAGCCGCGCTCCATCAGCGCCCGGATATTGTTCAAACCGGGGTGCTGGAATAGAATCTCGGGAGCTGCACAATCCAGCCCAATAACAAGAGTCTTCACGTCAATAACCTTTATTTGGAACCGCTTAGGACACGTCCCGCGCCGAGGCAGGACTGGAAACTGCTAGGTTTCGCTATTTAGGCATCAGACCATGGCAGGCTACCCGGAGTCAAGCCTTTCTAGGAAATCCAGTACTTATGTCAATAGTACATAAGTCCAATGGCAGGCGGTGGTTGCGTGGCAAAAGGGGCGATCCTGGCCAGGAAAGCTCTCCGACATGGTTGCGGAATGCGAAGTTTGCGCGGCAGGCGCGTGGCGAACCGGTTACCGTACCGGGTACCATTCGGCCGCGCTACGATTCAGAAATGGGGCAATCGTCTGAACACCACGTCGACCGCCGGAGTTTTTTCTTGGCTTCGGCTGCGTTGCTGTCCGGCAACGCGTGCGCCAGCGACGCGCATAGCCAAGACCATGGCGCCCGCGCCGATGCCTCGCAGGGTCACGCTGGCATCGTCCGGCTGGTTGACTTCTCGGATTCAGGAAAGAGAATAGGAATTGTGATGACTCAAAAAGTAATCAAAAGCGACGAAGAATGGAAGCGCCAGCTCACACCCGAGCAGTATGCGGTCGCCCGCAAGAAAGGCACCGAGCCGGCCTTCACCGGCAAGTACTACAGGCTGCACGATCAAGGCATTTACCGCTGTGTATGCTGCGGCAACGCGCTCTTCAGTTCCGACACCAAGTTCGAGTCGGGTACCGGCTGGCCGAGCTTCTGGGCACCTATCGCCAAAGAGAATGTCGCCGAGGAAACCGATACCAGTTTTGGGATGATGCGCACCGAAGCGCTTTGCAGCAAGTGCGACGCCCACCTGGGCCATGTCTTCCCGGATGGGCCGCAGCCTACCGGCTTGCGTTACTGCATGAACTCAGCATCGCTTCAATTCGTCAAACCCGAAGCGCCCAAGTAAGAGGCGACTGAAGGCGGTCAATCTTCCTCGAGCGCCGTACCGCTTTTGCCGCTGTTACCCGGGTTTCCTTCCACAGCCGGCTGGCGGGCACGAACCAGATCGATCCCGCGCAGAAGGCAGCCGCTATCAGCACTACGAAGCGGCACGCCGCGGACCGCCGCTTCAGCTTGAAACCGGCCGGCACCCAATGGCGCCGCAGGGCATAAACGCAGCCGGTCGCCATGCGAGCTGGCACGTCCGCTACCCGCTACTGCCCTGATTGACGATGCCTATCTGCCGCGGGCGGCTATCTTCGGAGCCTACCGATTCGTCTTTGAGCGGCATGCCATCGCCCACGATTACCCTGGGTTGGTTCAGTTGGTGGGCAGCTATCCGCGGCTGGCTGCTGCCGTATGCCCTGCTCTTGATGGCGCGGGGCGGCTTTGGGCTTCCGCGCCCATGGGCGGAGGCTGCTATCGCCGGGCAGGCGTTGCCGTACGGATTAGCGGCGGTGGACTAGCCGTCCCAGTTTGTATGAGAAGAAATGGAATCCCACTGGTCTGAAGACATTCAGTCGCTAGCGTGCGCACCTTCCGCTGAAATTCCATGTCCAGCCGGGTATCCAACAGCGAGTCCACCGCGGTCAGTTTTTCCCTCAGCCTTTTTTCGAAGAGCCAATAAAGCCCCACATCGGCTTCCCCGCCCCCATCGCTCTTTACGAACACAATGCGCCCCGAAGCGCCGCCCACCGCCGGATCGCCCAGACAAGCCACCAGGTGGCGTAGCGCATCCGTCTCCAATGTTGCCGCCCATCGGTGAAAAACAGGACCGCGCCGGTGGCCCTCGCCATGCCTGCGTTCAGCGCCGCCGCTTTTCCGCCATGCGGCACGCACAGAAGTGCCACCCCCTTCGCACGGAATTCCGTCACGATGCCGTCGGTCTGGTCCGTGGAGCCGTCCGAGATCATCAGAATCCGCATGTACCTGCGGGGATAGTCGAGCCGCAAGATCGATTCCAGCTTTGATCTTATTTCTCGCCGTCGTAGGCCGCCAATGGGACAGTCACGGCCGTAGCTGACTGGCTTGGGCCTCCACCGGGCCAGAACCGCCACCAGCAACGGATATCCCGCCACAATAAAAGCTAACCCGGCGCCCGCCAGAAACAGGATCGCTGACAGCTTGGTCACAGGTTTCCGCCACCCTACCAGTCTATCGAGTGGAGTTCGACATGCGAAAATGGCAGCTTATTCGATCCCACAGGTCCGCATGCGCATTTCCATTGACGCCATTCCCTTGCTGGTACGCAGTGCCGGCGTCAAGAATTATCTCTTCCACTGGATTGTGCATCTGCGCCGCCTGCTGGGCGACCAACAAGTCCGGCTCTTTCCTTTTCTCGACCGCTTGCCGGCTCTGGACCATGAAGGTTCGGTCGCGGGTCCGCCGGGCACCCTCGCCCGCCAGGCATTACTGTTTGCGCTGAACCTGTGGCCGAATCACGCAGCGGACCTAATGTCGCCTCGGGACGGCATCTTCCATGCCACCAAGCTGCTCTATCCGCCACGCCGCCCTCGTTTGACTGCGACCCTGCACGACATGACTTGTTGGCTCCTGCCCGAATTTCACCAGTCCGCGAACGTGGCAGCCGAAAAGCGTTTCGCCGAGTGTATTTGGAAGCAGGCCGCAGGCTTGATTGCCGTTTCGGAGAGCACCCGCCGCGATGCCGTGAAAGTTCTGGACCTGAATCCGGAAGCTATCCAAGTGATTTACCCTGGCGTGGCCGAGCCGTTTTTCGCGGCCACCGCCGACACGGGCGCTTCCGCGCGTTTGAAGTATGGGCTCCGCCGGCCATACGCCTTGTACGTGGGAACGGTCGAGCCTCGTAAGAATTTGGACCGTTTGCTGGACGCCTGGCAAACCCTGCCCGCTTCGGTCCGTGAACAATTCGATCTCGTGATTGCCGGTCCCGAAGGCTGGCAGTCCGCTGGAACATTAGCCCGGCTGCGTGTACCCGCGCAGGGCGTACGCTACCTGGCCTATGTGCCCGAGCCCGACTTGCCAGGCATCACGGCTGGCGCGACCATCTTCGTTTATCCGTCGCTGTATGAAGGCTTCGGCTTTCCCGTGGCGCAAGCCATGGCGGCAGGCGTACCCGTAATTACTTCCGACCTGTCCTCGTTGCCTGAAGTGACGGGCGGCGCAGCGGCATTAATCGATCCACACAGTCCGGCCGAACTGCGCGCCGCTTTAGACCGCCTGCTCACCTCGCCGGCCACGCGCGAGCAACTGGCAATAGCCGGCAGAATCCAGGCGCAACGCTTCCGGTGGGACCTGTGCGCGAGCCGATCACTGCAGTTCTTTGAGCGGCTTATGGGCCGCGCGTAAGCAAGATATCAGTGTTTAGCGTTCAGCCTTTCGTTTTGCCGACGCGTTCGCGGACGCAGATCTGCTCGCCTAACCATGGCTAACTAACAGGCCGACAGTGGCGAGCTGCTGCATGGAGATGCCGTGTGAGAGGAAATCCGACAATTAAGCGCCCGTCGCCGTGCGGACAGCAGATGGGCCGGCGGCGTGAACAACAACACCTCGCCGTATCCGCCAAAGCGAAACACTTGGCTTCAGAACTGCCCGTCGAGCAACTTACATCGGGCTGCTTCGGAATCTTCGAATCGAACGTTACCAAAGTCAAACCAGCCGCATGAACGAAGGCGCACAAGTAGGCGTCAGTCCAAAGGTTCGGCGATGCCGCCCGGCCAAACGTGAAGGAGTGCCACAACTCGGCAAGCTCGATCGGCTCTGCCAGGTACCGAATTCGCGAGTCTGATCGCAGGGCCCGATAGGTCTCCCACGCTTGATCTGAGCTCACGACATCCTCTTGCATGACATGCTTGTTCGTCAACAGCCGGAGAAAGCCCATCTGCGTAATGCGGCAAAATGCAAGTTTGTCGTTTCCAAGATTCCGGAACCATCGGCTCGCTGCCGGGTGATGAACGTGTTGGTCCGCGACCAGGGCTATCCAGAGGTTAACGTCAGCCAAGTAATTCATCAAAGTCGAAATTAGACAGATCGAGGGTTCCCGGCCGCTTGGAGTAGATCAAAGGCAATTTAACCTCACGGTGGCCGGGATCGGAAGCGCTCGACCTGAGATCGCCTTGAACGGCGTCCGCAACCGCTTCAATAATGAACTGCTCCATCGTTGCACCGTGCGAAGCCGCCAACGCGACGCCTTTGCGGTAGAGAGCATCCGGGAGGTCGACTGTGGTCTGCATATGTTCGCCTTACTGCATTCTCTCATGGTGCTTTGACTTTTCATAGCCTTGCGGGACGACCATCGCCCCAAACCCGCATCCTCGATTGGCGATGGCAGCGTGCCCGTCCGGTAGTCCAACCGGCATTGTTCTGAGCTCTGCCGACGGCGAGGCCTGGGCCGCCGGAGTTGCCCGGCAAAAAGGTCCGGAAAAAAGGTCCGGCCTGCGTAACTTAGATGTACAATCAAGCCTTGTACGAATCCAAACGAAAAATCTGGCTTGAAGTTAGTAGGCCAAAATGGAAATGCCAGAGCCGAGGGAGGTTTCGTATGCCGCACCGCATCGTCACTACTGCCGTTCCAACCGGCGCGACCACCGGCACGGTCCAAGTGGTCACACCAAACGGCACGCTTTTGAGCAATGTGCCCTTCCGGGTGCCGTAAAAGGCCGCGTCTCTCGACACGTCTCGCCGATTTGCACCCGCCCCGCCACATCGCGGACAATAAAAGATCAAACCGGGTGAAATGAATAACGCCGAATCGTCCAACGACATCGCCATCATCGGGATGGCCTGTGTGCTCCCTGGCGCGCCTGACGCCGCGCGCTATTGGGAAAACATCCTGCACAAGGTGAACGCCATTTCGGACGCTCCGCCCGAATGGGAAGCCGAGCTGTTTTATGAGCAGGACACCAAGGCCGACGACCGCACCTACTGCAAGCGCGGCGGATTCCTGGGCAAACTGGCGCAGTTCGATCCCTTCACCTTTGGCATCATGCCCAACGCGGTGGATGGGGGCGAACCGGACCACTACATGGCCTTGCAGGCGTCGCAGGATGCCCTGAAAGATTGCGGCGACCTCGACCTGGAGCCGGTCAAACAGCGCACGGCGGTGATCATCGGCCGCGGGACCTATGTCAATAGGGGTAACGCGGCGGCTCTCCAGCAAGGCGTGATGGTCGAAAGCATCCTGCGCATCCTGAAGCAGTTGCATCCCGAGCACACGAATGCGGAACTGGCCGAGATCAAGCGCCAGATCAAGGCCGGCTTACCGCCGTTTCATTCCGATACCGCGTCCGGCCTGGTGCCCAATATCATCACCGGCCGCATCGCCAACCGCCTCGACCTGATGGGACCGAATTACCTGATCGACGCGGCCTGCGCCAGCTCGCTGGTAGCCATCGAGATGGCCGCGCGCGAGCTCCGCACGGGCAACTGCGATCTGGCCTTGGCCGGCGGAGTCAACAGCAACACCTCGCCGGTCCTGATGATGATCTTCTCGCAGCTTGGCGCGCTCTCGCACCGCGGCCAGTTGAGCTCGTTCGACAAAGATGCCGATGGCACGCTGCTCGGCGAAGGCGTCGGCATGGTGGTGCTGAAACGCTTGGCGGAGGCCGAGCGCGACGGTAACCATATTTATGCAGTATTGAAGAACGTCGGCATCGCCAGCGACGGCCGCGCCACGCATGTGCTGGCGCCGCGCGTAGAAGGTGAGGAGTTGGCGCTCCGCCGCGCCTACGAACCCGCGGAGATCGATCCGCTCACCGTGGGACTGCTCGAAGCGCACGGCACGGGCACTCCGGTGGGCGACGTGGTGGAAGTGGAGGCGCTGCGGCGCGTCTTTCCGCCGCGCCGGACTGAGTCGCCGCGCTGCGCGCTAGGCTCGGTGAAATCCATGATCAGCCATACCGTGCCGGCCGCCGGCGTAGCGGGTCTGATCAAAGCCGCACTCGCCCTGCACCATAAGGTCCTGCCGCCCACGCTGTGCGAGAATCCCAATCCCAAGCTGCAGCTTGAGAACACCAATTTCTACATCAATACCGAGACGCGGCCCTGGATTCACGGCTCCTCCAAGACGCCGCGGCGCGCGGGCGTGAACGCTTTTGGCTTCGGCGGCATCAATGCTCACGCCATCCTGGAAGAATATACCGGGCCCAACCAGGCGCCCTGGATGCAACGCGATTGGGATAGCGAGCTGTTCGTGTTTTCGGGCGACAGCCGCGCCGCGGTGGCGGAAGATGCGCAGCAGGCGCTGCAGCTTCTGCGCGGAGGTGGCGATGCGCTGTCGTTGAAGGACTTGGCCTGGACGCTCAACTGCAGCCGTCCCATGGGTCCCATGCGCATGGCCGTGGTCGGCCTGTCGCACACCGATCTGGCAGCCAAACTGGAGCGCGCCATCAAGCGGCTGGGCGACCCAAAGACACGCAACATCAAAGAGATTGAAGGCATCTACCACGTCAAAGAACCCCTGGGGTTGAATGGCAAGCTGGCGTTCTTGTTTCCCGGTGAAGGATCGCAGTACCGCAACATGCTCGGGGACCTGTGCATCCACTTCCCGGAAGTGCGGCGCGTGTTCGACCTGATGGATCGCGCTTACGAAAATCATCCGCGCGACTATCTGCCGAGCGACGTCATCTTTCCGCCACCGCTGGGTTCTCCCAGCCAGGAGCGTTTATACAACATGGATTCCGGCGCGGAAACGGTATTCTGCGCCAACCAGGCCATGTACGCGCTGATCGAGAACCTGGGCATCCGCGCCGACGCCATGGTGGGGCACTCCACCGGCGAGCATTCCGCTCTGTTGGCCTCGCGAGTGGTCGAGGTGGCCGACGACGAGGAGTTGATCCGGCACATCTTGGGTGTTTACGAGGTCTTTGACAAGCTGAATTCCACTAGCGATATTCCCGAGGCAGTGCTGCTGGCCGTAGCCGGCGCCGACCATGCCTTCCTGGAGCAGCAGGTGGCCGCCAGCAACGGCGAACTGTATATCGCGCTCGACAACTGCGTCCACCAGGTGGTGTTGTGCGGCCACGAATCCGTGATCGACCGGCTGGTAACCCTACTGACGCCCAAAGGCGCAATTTGTCAGAAGTTGCCGTTTGCGCGCGCCTATCACACGCCCTGGTTCGAAGTGTTTAGCAAACCGCTGAAACAGCATTTCGACCGGGTCCGGATCGGCCAGGCGCAAACAGCGCTTTATTCGTGCGTGACGGCTGGCCCGTATCCCGACGATCCCGAGGAGATCCGCGCGCTGGCGGCCGTGCAATGGTCGAGCACCGTGCGCTTCCGCGAGACCATCGAAGGCATGCATCGCGATGGCGTGCGCCTGTTCCTCGAGATTGGTCCGCGTAGCAACCTGACTGGCTTCACCGACGATGTACTGCGCTCCAAGCCGCACGCGGCGATTCCATCGAACGTGCAGCATCGTTCGGGAATTGTGCAACTCCACCACATGCTCGGACAATTGGTCGCACACGGGCTGAATCCCAAGCTGGAGCATCTTTACGCGCGGCGGGCACCGCGCCCTGTCACCGAGAAGATCAAACCCCGGCGGTCGCTCGCCCTAGGCACCGGAATCCAACCCGCGCGCCTGCCCGCGGACTTCCACCTGCATAAGAAGCCGGCGCTCAGCCCCCAGCCCCCAGCACCCCTAGTGGTTGCGCCAGCCCCGACTGCTCCGACAGATCCGCGCCAACTCCTGATGCAAGAGCACCTCAGCATGATGGAGCAACTCGTGCAGACCCAGCAGGAAGTGATGGCTGCATATTTGGTGGGGCGGGCGTCCACGCCCGCAGCGGGTCTCCAGACCCGCTCCCCCTTCTTTCACGACGTCGTCGAGAACGTGCCCGGTGTACGTGCCGTGGCACACCACCGTTTCTCGGCCGAGCGGGAAATCATCTTCCATGACCACGCTTTAGGGCGCGATGTGTCCACCGAAGATCCATCGCTGCTCGGCTTGACCCTGGTGCCGTTGACGGTAACGATGGAGATGCTGGCCGAAGGCGGCGCCCTGCTGGAGCCGAACAAAGTCCTGGTAAGCATGCGCGACATCCGGGCCTCGCGCTGGATCACGCTGGAAAAACCGGGCTACACCATCGAAGCTACCGCCAAACAAGCCGCGCCCGGCGAAGTACACGTCGCTCTGCGGGAATCCGGCGCCGCTGGCACGCTGCGACCTATTCTGGCGGAAGCGGTCGCAGTCTTCGCCGAGCGCTATCCGGATTCCGGCCCGCCGCGGCCCTTCGTGCTCGAAAATGAAAAGCGGTCCGCGTGGGTTTCCGAACAACTCTATCGGACGGGCATGTTTCACGGTTCCCTGATGCAAGGCACCAAGAGCGTGGAGCGCGCCGGACGCAACGGCTGCAGTGCCACGCTCGAAGCCCTGCCACACGCGCAGCTCTTCACCGATAATCCGCGGCCTGCATTTCTGTTCGATCCGGTGCTGCTGGATGCGGCCGGACAAGTGGTCGCCTATTGGTTTTGGGAAGCCATTGAGAAGGGCACCGACCTGTTCCCCTACCGCGTGGGCGCGTTCCATTGTTATGCGCCGGCGCCGCCCACCGGCACGCTGCTCGAATGCCGCGTGGTGCGGCGATTCGAAAGCGACGCGGTGATCCATTCCGACATTGAGGTGCTTGATCGCGCGGGCAAGGTCTATTACCGGCTGGACAACTGGGAGACGCGCCGATTCCCGCAGCCGCCGCGCTTTCTACGTCTGCGGATCGATCCACGCGCGACGTATATTTCGACGCCCTGGAAGGAGCCGCTGGCCGCCATCGCCGGAAAGCGCGGCGTGGCGTGCTGCCGCGTGGAGGGGTTGCCACAGGCTTTCCTGGAATCCTCGCACAGCGTTTGGCTGAAGACGCTGGCGTACCTGGTACTGAACCGCCGCGAGCGCGCCACGTGGGACAATCTGCAAGCGTCGGCCAAGGAACGCTATGACTGGCTGCTGGGACGCTGCGCCGCCAAGGACGCGGTGCGCATGCTGGTCCAGGAGCGCTGCGGCGAGCAACTCTGCGCCGCGGATGTGGAGATCGTCGCCGATACATCCGGCCGGCTTGCCGTGGAGGGTGCCTGGAAGCAGCGGCTGGGCGTGAATCCCGTGGTTGCACTGGCAAACTCCGGCACCGCTGGCGCGGTCGCCGCGCTGAATGCGGCGGATCTGGCAGAAATCGATCTGGCCTCGCGCGCGGCTTAGCTGAAGATGTGCTCCGCAACAATGATGGCGTCCCCGCACAGCGCGAGGGGAAACGCATCACCGCCGGAATACACGTGCGCGCCTCGCTGATCCGTCACCTGGACAGTGCGCCGCTCGGCATCGACCGCCCAGAATTCCTGGGTGCCGGCGCTTTCGCCATCAAATACTCCTGCCAAGGTGAACCGCCAGCATATCGTGGCGCTTTCGAGATGGCGAGGTGATCATCGTGCCTCCTGCCCGCCCGCTCCATATTAAACTGCAGAAGCGAATCGAGCGCCTGCTGGAGACCGCCGCGGGAAGTCGCGGAGTCGTCACAACCGAGTTTCCTTATCGCCCGGTTCCGAACCTGCAATATTGGTTCGCGGACGTCGCATATATACCGCAGGCCGATTGGGACGCGCTCCCTCCGGATGAGTATCTGGTCTATGCTCCACCGTTGATCGTTGAGGCGGTTTCGGGGCGTTCCGGCAGCCGTACAAGCTCCTCCCAGGTCACCAGCGATTGCGCCAGGCTGCTCATAAACGGTCCTGTCTTATATAAGCCGATCCGGACTCCATGGCCGGCCGCAGCTTGACTGATTTAAGTCGCCTGCGGGATGATGAGCTTGTGAACCCGTCTTCGGTCCGCACCAGTATTGACATTCCGCGCGACCTGCACCGCCGCCTGCACGAGGCTGCCGCCCGCAAGGGTTGTTCCGCGCGCCAGTTGATCCTACGCAGCATCGAGCAGGTCGTCGATGAAGCCGCGCCAAAGCGGCACCGGAGGCATCTCAGCCTCGATCCGCCCATCGTACCTTCCACAGGAAAACCAATCGATCTGACTAACGAGCAGATCTATGATCTCATTGATTTTCCCTGATGTAAACGTTTGGTTGGCTCTGCTGCATCCAGATCACGTTCATCGCGTTGTCGCCGAGAAATGGTGGGAATCGAATCTCACCACTGTGATCGGTTATCTTCGATTAACTCAGATTGGGGTCCTGCGTCTGCTCACGACAGCGGCCGTCATGAACGGCAAGCCGTTGCGCATGCCCGAAGCATGGGCCGCGTATGACCGGCTGTTTGACGATGATCGCGTGGCCTTCTTTCATGAACCACATGGAATCGACGCTGCCTTTCGGAAGTATGCGCGCAAGAACCACGCCTCTCCCAAGCTGTGGGCAGACGCCTGGCTGTTGGCCTTCGCCGAGTGCGCCGATGGCGTGGTGGTTACCTTCGACCAGGCGCTGGCCGCCCGCGCTAGTCATACCGTTTTGCTGAGCTGAATGGCACGCCTCGGTTAGCATTTTGCCTGCGATCCTGATAGAACCGAGCCATGGCAACCACAGAACTGGTGAGCGTCGAGGAATACCTGCACTCGACCTTTGAACACGACGCTGAGTACGTGGACGGAAGGATTGTCGCGCGTTCCATGCAGCCACGTTCCATGCAGCCAAGCCACACAGCCATCACACTCAGCCCAAGCCGGCGCGCTACCGTGTTCCCGATCTGTGCGTCACGCTGGGTGAGCCGGCCGAGGACATTTTCACTGAGCCGCCATTCTTGTGCGTGGAAATTCTGTCCCCTGACGACACAGCCGTGGAGGTGCGCGCTAAGGTCCGCGAATACCCTGCCTTCGGTGTAGCGTACGTGTGGATCGTGGATCGCGACACAGGCACGGGTGAGATCCATATGCCTGTCGGGATCGAGCTTGTGGAAGACGGAGGATTTCGGGCCGGTGAGATCGAGCTCCACCTGGGAGGACTTTGATCACGCAGATCGGGTGGAAACCGCCCCGACTGCCTCCTGGCCCTGCGCCCCCGCAATGAGATGCTGCCCGACGAACCGGCTAGCAATTCGGCGAAGGGCATGGTAATCCGATAGTGGTCTTGCAGAGCGGTGCACAGCACCAGTCCTGGCATAGATCCTGCACGGTTTTCAGAACGTAAGCGAGAATCTCAGGCTGCGTGGGCGTCACTTCAAACTCCCCAACGCGTGGATCTGCACGCGCGGCGTGCCGGCCGGCAGGGCGATTTCCCTCCAGGGTCCTTCGCCCATTGCCACCACCGGGTCGGATTGCGGACCCGCTTCGATTTCGCGCAACGCCGCTTGGGCGCCGCCATCGAGCGGGACCATCTGAATGCCGCGAGAGAGGAACTGCTGCCGCACTTCTTCGGAAACCATGCCGCTGGACGCCCAGGGCCCCCAATTCATGGCCACCACGCGCGCCGGCCACTGCGCGGATAGGAGCACGGCAAGGCCGTTCATGATACCGTTGGCGGCGGCATAGTCCGCTTGCGCGCGGTTGCCGAACGCCGCGGTCACCGACGACATCAACAGCAGGCATTGCAGGCTTTCGGGGCGCAGCTTGCGGCTCAGCAGGAAGGCGGAATCGGCTTTGGTGTGCAGCACGCGGTCGAACGATTCCGGCGTTTTATCGCGGATGAGCTTGTCTTCGATGATGCCTGCGCCGTGAATCACCACATCCAAGCGGCCATGCTCGGCGTAGATGCGATCGATCAACTCGCCGAAGGCCTCTTCCTGGCGCACGTCCACGGTATGATACTCCACCTTGGCGCCGGTGCGGCGCAGGCTTTCGATGCTTTGCAGGATCTCGCGATCTTTCAGCAGGCGCTGCAGGGCGGCTTCCACGGCGGCAGGCTTCACGGAAGTGGCGGAGGCGCGCAGCCGGGCCGTGAGAGCCGCTTTCAGGCGCGGCATCTCGGTGACGCCGGCAGTGTCGGCGGGCTCGGATCCGGAGGGCAGGGGCGAGGCGCCAGCCAGAATCAGCGTGGGCTGATAGCGCTCGGCGAGCTGCCTCGAAATCTCGGCCGTCACACCACGCGCGCCGCCCGTCACCAGGAAAACCCAATCGCGCTGGATTTGACGTGTAGCTTCGCCGCCGAGCGGGGCTATCTGGGGCACGACCGTAAGCCGGCGGTCACCTGGCAATCCCACTTGCAGCGTTTCGTCCGGCGACGTCAACTCGTCTATGAGTTTTTGCCGCAGGATGGGGTTAGGATCGGTGGGGTCCAGGTCGACGATCTTGCACAGTACGCCGGTGAATTCCAGCGCCAGCGTTTTGGTGAAATCGGCCACGGCAAAGTGCGTGGGAGAAAACGGTCCATTGGGCTGCAGCCCGAATGCTCCGCCACGCGCGGTAATCGCGGCGAACAGCGCTCCGCCGGCGCGGCCCGTCTGTTTGAGATCGTTCTCGGTGGCGCGAGCTAGCGCGTATAAACTGCGGACATCCAGGCGCACCAGTTCGCGCCATTCAGCGAAACTCGACTGCAACGCGGGCTGGCCGGTGCGCAACGGCAGCAGATGAATGATGGCGCCGATCGGGCCGAATTGCTGACGGATAGCGCCGATCAGCGACTCCACATGCACCGGATCGGCAAGATCGGTGGTGAACACATCGCCCGCGCTGATGGTTGCATCGGAGCTGTGGCGCAGCAATAGGGCGCGTTCGCCATTACGCTTCAGCTCATCGGCGAGCGCGGAAGCGATGCCGGTTTCGTCATCCGTGATCAGGCAGACGCGGCCCGGATAGTGCTGCGGCTTGGACTGGCTGCGCGGCTTGTCGACCGTGGTCAGGATGAAGCGCGGAACTTGGGGTGCAGGGGCAGGCTGCGGCCGTTCCGGCTGTCCCACCGCGGCGGCGATGTGCCCGGCAATCTCGCGCAGGGTGCGGGCGCTGGTGAGTTTCTCCATCGCGCCCTGGATTTGGGCTTGCTCGGCGGGGGTGGAGCGTTGCTGCAGAGCGGTCAGGATTTCGACGCGCTTAATGGAGTCGATGCCCAGGTCGGCTTCGATGCCGGCATCCAGGTCGAGCATGTCGGGTTCGTAGCCGGTGCGTTCGCTCGAGATGTTGACCAGCTCGGCGAGATAGTCGCGGCCGGTGGGGGCGGCCGCCGGTGCGGGCGGGGTGGGTGCGGATGGTGTGGCAGAGGACAAAAAACGATCGTCTGCCCCTACGGAGCCTGCGATGAGGTCCGCGATCTCATGCAGCGTGCGGGCGCTGGTGAGCCTGTTCATGATGCCTTGCACGCCTTGCTGTTGCTCGGGTGTGCCGAGCTTCTGCAATGCGGTCAGGATTTCGACGCGTTTGATGGAGTCGATGCCCAGATCGGCTTCGATGCCGGCATCCATGTCGAGCATCTCCGGCGGATAGCCGGTGCGTTCGGCGGCGACGGCGCGCAGCTCGGTGATAAAGTCGCGGCCGGCGGGGGCGGCCGACGCGGAGGGTGCGGCAGACGACAAAAAACGATCGTCTGCCCCACAGTTGCCGGCGATGAGGTCCGCTATCTCACGCAGCGTACGGGCGCTGGTGAGCTTGTCCATAATACCCTGCGCTCTCTGCTGCTCGGCGGGCGTGCCGAGCTTCTGTAGGGCAGTCAGAATTTCGACCCGCTTGATGGAATCGATACCTAGATCGGATTCGATACCGGCATCCAGGTCGAGCATCTCGGGCGGGTAGCCGGTCCGCTCAGCGGCGATGCGACGTAGTTCTGCGATGAAGTCACGGCCAGCGGACGCGGGTGCGGCAGCGGCGGGACTGGCTCCAGCCGAGCCGGCAATGAGGTCGGCAATCTCACGCAGCGAACGGGCGCTGGTAAGCTTATCCAGAACTCCCTGCACGTGTTGCTGTTGCTCGGGCGTGCCGAGCTTCTGCAGCGCGGTCAGGATTTCGACGCGCTTGATGGAGTCGATGCCCAGGTCGGATTCGATACCGGCGTCCAGGTCCAACATTTCGGGTGGATAGCCGGTACGCTCGGCTGCGATGCGACGCAGATCTTCGACGAAGCTGCGTTGGGCAGGTGCAGCGGCCAGCGGTGTAACTACTACCGGCGCAGGCGGCGGTGGTGCCGGGGCGGTAACAGCGACGGGCGGCGGTGGCGGCAGAGCAACAGAAACTGGGCCTGATGGCGCGCCCTGCAGGTACGCCGTCATGATGGTGGTCTGCGTCTGCAGCACTTGCTTCATGAGCTGCTGAAATTGCAGCATCACGGCATCGCTGGCGGTAGACGCAGGGACGGCTGGCGGATGAGGCGCCGGCGCGGGCGCCGCGGCTTGAACCACAATCATGGGAGCCGGGGGGGCCGGCTGCGGAACGGCTGAACGCAAAACCAGGTCCAGCGGATTGACGATATGCGGCGGCTGGCTGCGCGGGAACGCTTTCATGCCATTCACCATCCAACCGCTTTCGCGCGTTTCGGGTTCGGCCTTTCCTACCCGGCCGCGGAGGAGCTGCGCGGTATCCACGGGTACGCCCTCAACAGCCAGCTGCGCCAGCGCGTTCAGCAAATGGACCAGCGGATTGCGGTCGCTGTCGATCTGTATAAAGCGCGCGTCCTTGCCATCCAGAATCTGGCGCGCCAGGCCCGTGAGCACGCCTTTTGGTCCTACCTCCACAAACACGCGCGCGCCCTGCTCGTACATGGCGCGGATCTCGTCCACGAATTTTACCGGGCGCACCAGGTGGCTGGCGAGCAGTTCGGCGATTTCCGTAGGATCTTCCGGATACTGTCCGCCCAGAGTATTGGAGAAAACCGTCGCGTGGGGTTTGGCGAAGGTCTGCCGCGAGAGCACTTCGGCGAAGCGCGCGCGCGCCGGCTCCATCAGCGGCGAGTGGAAAGCGCAGGCCACCGGGATCAGCCGCGCCGCAAGCCCAGCCGTCTCCAGCTTCCGGATGGCTGCGTGGACCGCGGCGTTTGCGCCAGAAATCACCGTCTGGCGCGGGCTGTTGTGATTGGCCATCGTGATGCCTGGACCAGCATCAGGCGGGCCGTCCAATGCCTTGGCGATAGCCTCGGCATCGGCTGCCACGGCGGCCATGGTGCCAGCTTCATCGTGCGTGGTGTCCTTGATGGCGCGGCCACGAGCTTCGGAAAGCGCGAATAAGGCGCGATCGGAAATCACGCCTGCGGCCGCCAGCGCCACGTACTCGCCGTAGCTGTGGCCGGCGGTCATATCCGGGCGCACGCCCAGCCGCTCAAGCGTTCGGCATAGGCCGATCTCAATCACGCCCAGCGCGGGCTGGGCAACCACGGTGTCGGTCAGTTCCAGGCTCTGCTGGTTTTCCTGTTCGGAGCTGAACGCGGGCGGCGGATAAATGTACGCGCTGAGCCTCTTGGGAAAACGCCCGGCCAGCGACTGCTCGGCTTGTTCCAGGCTGGCACGAAATTCAGGGAAGGTGAGCGCCAGTTCGCGTAGCATGTGCGTTTTTTGCGAACCCTGGCCGGGGAACAGAAAGGCGACTTTGCCTCGTGAGGGGCCGAAGGCTAAGTAGATGCCTTGCGGATCGTTGAGCGGCTGCTTGGATTCGATCGCGGCTTGGGCTTTGGTTAATTTAGCCTGGAGGTCTTCGGGCGAGGTGGCCACGATTGCCAAGCGGGTTTCGGTGCCTGCGCCGTAGAGATACAGTTCGGCGGGCCACTTCTCAGTCTGCGCCACATCGGCCGGATCTCCCAGATCGCCCTGAAACTCCTCCAGGACGGCATGGAAATTGGTCCCGCCAAAGCCGAACGCGCTGACCCCGCCGCGGCGTGGCGTGGCGCCCGGTGGAATCCACGGCAGCGTCTCGGTATTCACGAAGATCGGCGTGCCCGGTTCGAGCAGTTTCGGATTGGGCTTCTCCACGTGCAGGGTGGCCGGCAGCGTTTTGTGATACAGCGCGAGCGCCACCTTCATCAATCCGGTAATGCCCGCGGCGGACTTGGTATGGCCCACCATGGATTTCACCGATCCGATCGCGCAATTCTGTGGCGCGGCTCCATCGGCCAGGAACACATCGGCCACAGCCGATAGTTCACTTGCGTCGCCCAGAGCGGTGCCGGTGCCGTGGGCTTCAATCAAGCCAACTGTTGAAGGACGTATACCCGCCCGCGCGTAAGCCCGTTGGAGGGCCAGTATCTGGCCTTCCAGACGCGGTGCGGTCATGCTTTTGCCTTTGCCGTCGCTCGATCCGGCTACGCCTTTGATGACCGCGTAGATGCGGTCGCCATCGAGTTCCGCATCTTCCAGACGCTTCAGCACCATCATGCTGACGCCTTCGCTGATGGCGATGCCATCGGCGCTCTCATCGAATGTGCGGCAGCGGCCCCGGCCGGAAAGCGCCTGCGCCTTGGCGAAACACATGTAGCCGAACGGACTCTGCGCCGTATCCACACCGCCCACGATGACCATGTCGCTAGAATGATCGGCCAACTCCCGCGCGGCGAGGTAAACGGCAGCCAGTGAAGAAGCACAGGCGGCATCCACGCTAAAGTTCACGCCGCCGAGGTCGAACCGGTTCGCCACGCGACCGGAGGCTACGTTCAGCAACAAGCCGGCGAAGGAATCCTCGGTCCATTCCGGCAACTCCTGAAGCAGCTCGGCGGGCGGCGTGCTGATAAACTGCTGGAGCATGGAGCGCACGGCATATTGCAGGCCCACGTCGCCCAGCCCGCCGCTCAGGCCCAGAATCACGGAAGTCTTCTGACGCGGGAAATCGCGATCGTGGTAGCCGGCATCGCGCAGCGCCTGATCCACTGTCACCAGGGCCAGCAATTGCAACGGATCGATGGACGGCAGCGCGGTGGGCGGAATTCCGTAGCGCATGGGATCGAACGGCACGGGGTCCAGGAAGCCTCCCCAACGGGAGTGGATCTTGTCTTTGGCCTTGCGGTCGGGGTCGTAATACAGGTCGATGTTGAAGCGCTCCTTGGGAATGTCGCCGATAGCATCGACCTTGTTCAGAATATTGGCCCAAAAGGCGCGCACATTGGGCGCTTTTGGCAGCAGGCAACCCATGCCGACAATGGCGACATCGAAAGGCTTGAGCGGCGGCGCGGTCTCGACGCGCGGGCCGGCAAACGGCACAGCCAGTTCACCGACTAAGCGAGCGCCTTCATCGGCGATGCCGGCATCGGCCAGGATACCTATGCGCGCACCTGTCGCCGCCAGCTTTTTCGCTAGCGGGGCGGCAAGCACCGCCGCCATTGCCGCCGAACGGCCATCGTGGATGCCCGAAAATGCGATCCGCGCGTCCCCGGTGGCGAGCAGCGCTTCGATGCCGGCATCGGGCAGACCTTCGATAATGCGCGTAGCGGGGCCTGCCTGGGTCAGTGGCTCCAACCGAGCGTGTTTCCCGGCTAATTCGACATGTTCGCGAATGGAATCGCGCAAACCGCGCAGGATGGCGGCAAGCGTCCGGAATCGCTGCGCCAGCGCAGCCCAGGAAGGATCTTCGACGTCTAGGACCACACCAGCCGCGCCGCCCGCGTACCAGGCGGCCGCCGAATGCAGGCCGATGCCGCCCATTCCCCACACCGGGATAGGAGAAGCCAGCGGTGTCTTGGATATCACGCCATCGAAGCCCAGGTCGCCCGCCATGGCGGCCTCTTCAGCGGTGGCGACTTCCAGCAGAACGCGGCGCGATTGCGCGCGCGCCAGCCGCAGCAACTCCTTCGCCCGCTTGCGCCCGGAAGCCGCAACGATCACGCATTCGGCTTCGGAGGCAAGCTCCGGCCGGCCGGAATCCAGCCTGACGCCAAACAGGCCGGGCCCAGAGGATACTCCATGCTGCCGGAGACGCTCCGGCGCGTTCAAGACAAGAAATTCAAATTGTTCCGGCATGTTTCTTCCCCACTTAGGCTACCTGTGACGGAATTATTGGAGACTTTGATGCGTCGCCGGACGCGGGCGGCATCATTCAGTTTTTCAGTATAGGAGCCGAGCACCCTTCGGCACCAGTATCTTACGATTATAACGGTTATTGACAGCCGAGATGCGCGACCGTTTAGGTACTGGCAGTTTACGACTTGCGCCCGGGCTTTTCTACCGAGCAAAGCCAATGATGTTAAGTCATTTATTATCATGGTGCCCGCGGGTCAGCTTGCCCGGCGCGGCAGGATAAACCGCCCGCTAAATCAGGCGCGGGTCGAACGTGAACAGCCGCTCGTGAACCAACCGCAACCGCTTGGCATCGGGATGTTCCGGGTTCAGCACAAAATTGCGTTCTTCCGGGAGAATGGCGGAGGGCACTGCCAATAGACAGGAGGATCCATGCTGCCGCCATTGGCCGCCTATCTTACGAGTGACTTTTTCATCCTGGTTCCAATTCGCCGGCAGAGTAGCAAGCTCTTGGACCTTGGTTTCCGAAACCGGCCCGGAAAATTCGAAACGGGCGAGTTGCAGATCGTTGGGCAGGAGATCCGGGTCGGTATGCGCCAGGCGTTCCAGCACCACGATAGCGGCCGATCCTCCAAGGTAGACCACACGTTCACCTAGTGTGTGCCAGCGTCCGTCGGCGAATATGCCCCCGACTCCATCCAAGCCGGGTCCGTGCCGGGCTCGATACAGCCTCCACAGCGACATCAGTAGACAAAGCCGTACTGAATCTGGCGCAATTCCCGCTCCACCTGTTGGGTTCCGGTGTCGGTATCGAGAAGCTTAAGGGGCAACTCGTTGGCAAGCGCGCGGCTGGGCCGCTTCAGCCACTGGGCGGCCTTTTCGCCGTCGCCGAATACCTCGACGGCCAGCGTATAGATGCGATCGATCCGGGCGAGACGATCGGAAGCAGCCGGGCTGAGCCGTTCCGAGAGCACATGCTTGCGCTGAATGGTCCGCTCGGAAACGCCGAGGATCCGCAACAGGAGCGCGCGGTCTACAGCCAGAAGCTGCGCCAATTGGGTCAGCTTCCCGGTGGGGAGTCCTTTACGGACAGCGCCGATCGTCTGGGTGGTGGTGGCTGGAGTGACGGAAGCTTCGTGCGCCATTTGTCCATTATTATCCGCCAAATGTCCGGACGAAGCAACCAGCGCTACCTATACGATCCAGTGTGGTGGATATTCCTTATCACCGCACTGTAACCCATGGGGTTACATTTGTCGAGGAAAAGGATGGCTAATGTGTTAGCTCTCGTGGGGGATCGAAGTTTCCACCACCCGCCCATCGCGCACCAGCGCGAATGGAATGCCGCAGCGCTCGGCGAGCAGGCGGTCGCGTTCGCCATCGCCGATCAGGAGAGAAGCGCCGAGATCGATGCCCCATTTCCGTTGTGCTTGGATCACCATTCCCGGCAGCGGTTTGCGGCAGTTGCAGGCAGCCTCCGCATGTGGGCAATAGAAAACATCATCCAGGATGGCGCCTTGAGCTTCCAGTTCGGCGCGCATTTTTGCGTGCAGATCCTGCAGATCGGCCTCCGAGTATTGACCTAAGGCGATGCCCCGCTGATTAGTCAGCACGATCGCGAGAAAGCCGGCGGCTTTGAACAAACGGATCCAGGAAACCACTTCCGGTAACAGCCGGAACTCATCCCAGCGACGGATATATTCGCCCTCCGGCGCTGCGGCGTTGATGACCCCGTCGCGGTCCAAGAAGAGACAGCGTCGCATCATTTCGCCGGGGTGAGGCGCGCGACGAACTTCAGATGATCTTCCGAAGCGAGGCCTGCGTTCAGGGCTGCTAACATCTTCGCGCCATCCTCGGTCCAGAAGGCCGCCAGGTCGAGCCACAACCCTGGAAAGTATTCCCGCACGCCGGCCCTCTGATAGGGCTTCCGTTTCGGTCCAAAGTCGACATCGGTAGATGTCGGGCAAATCTCGACGGGTTGCCGTGCGCTATTGAGCATCAGCCATGTGCTGTTATTCCCAGCCTGGCATCCGCGGTGAATCAGCGTATTGAGGCTTCTGTGTTCGAGGCTGACGGGCGAAGGCACGTGCACAACCCCGTCGATGAGTTCAGCGTTTTTCAGCTCTGGGAGTTCTTCCCAACAGCGCAGGAATTCTTCCATTGTCATCCGCTCGCCGGTTACCAATTCCGTTGCTGTGAACACAGGAGAGGCATGGCGGCGTTACGCCTCTTTCCGAGTGTACACTTTTTAGAAAGGGTCCCGCGGGCAAGGGCGAGGGTTCGAAAGCGATACTTCCGCGCGGGCTTCCGGGCTTGTTTCGACGGCGTCAGTTTCCGGAATCGGCCGATGCGGCGGCATAATCCACCTGTGCGCTGTAGTAATTCTCCAGAGTCCCTATATCCACGAAGTAATCGCCGATGGGCAACCCCATGGCCCGGCCGACCAACGCCGGCATTAAAGACCGGCCAATGTCTGCCGGAAGACCGGCGGGAACCTCGGGCAAATACGGCCGCACCTGGCGGCGAAAGGCATACAGGCCTGCGTTCACCAGATTGCCGGGCGGATTCGCGGGCTTCTCCCAGAATCCCGTAACCAGGCCGGAGTGATCCATCTCCACCACTCCGCAGGCGGACGGATTTGGGGAGCGGAACAGGGCCATGGATGCGATCCGATCGTGGGTGGCATGAAACGCGACCAACTCGGACAAAGGGAAGGTCGTGAGATTGTCGGCGTAGACCACCAGAAAAGATTCGGCGGAATCCACAAAATCCCAATTCGCCGCGATAGTTCCTGCGCTGCCAAGCAGCGCCGGCTCGTAGGCCAAAGTCACCGGTATGCCGCGGCGCGCCGCGACGAATTCTTCAACGCGCCCGGCCAAATGGTGGGTGTTCACGAGCACGCCTTCCACGCCGGCCAGCTCGCAGTCGCGCAGCCACAATTCCAGCAGCGGCACGCCATTGATCGGCACCAGACATTTGGGGATCGTAGATGTGATGGGCCGCAAGCGGGTCCCCAACCCTGCCGCCAAAATGATCGCTTTCATGGGCAAGATCAATATTATCAGGGCAGACCCTGGTGAGCCGGAGGCCACTCGCCGGTACATTGCTAAAGTAACAAGATCGGTCTAGTTTAAAATTATGAAGCAGGAACCCCAAAAACCCATCTTGGCGGAGGCCGCCATCCCGGAATCGCAGTCTTCGCCCGGGCGTTCCGGCCAAGCCCCCGCAGATGAACCCGAACAGGTGATCCGGCCGGAAGACGAAGCCCTGGTCGTGGAACGGCTGCGCGATTTGGGCTATATCGAGTGAAAGCGCCGGGACCGCCCGGCCCGCAAGAGCCGCTTAGCTAACCAGGTTTGTAATCCGCGTGGTAACTCGGGGTGAATGCCATAATTGCATGCGGCCTTACGCTGGAATTGGTTAAAGCTGTGCTATTCTGCAAGTCGTGCAGGGCGCGGGAGCAGCCGGAACGGCACCTTCTAATCGGCATACTCCTTCCCGGTCTTGCAGACCCGGTCCTGAGCAGCGAGGATTTTATCCCCGCTCTGGCGAAGGCGGTCCGGAATTTCGATATGGCGGAGCGCGCCTGCGTGGAGTGGCGCCGCCCGGCTGCCTGCGAGCGCTCTGTCAGCGGTGCGACTGTCACGTCTATGCGCTGAAAACACCATCGTGAAGAACTCTTCCCGGAGCCAGCCAGCCACCCAGGAGAGCGGATCCCTTACAGGACACGTTTCCTGGCTGATGCTCGCCAAGACGATCGGGTTCGTGTTCAATCTGGCACTGCCGATACTGCTTGTCCGCCGGCTCGATCAGGCGCAGTTCGGCGTTTACAAACAACTCTTCCTGGCCATCGGAACCTCGGTCACGGTGCTGCCGTTAGGCTTCGCCATGAGCGTCTATTACTTTCTGCCGCGCGAGCCGGACCGGCAGCGGGAAACGGTTCTGAATACCCTGATTTACAACATAGCCGTGGGATGCGTGGCCTGCGGCGCGTTTATGCTCTGGCCGGGGCTCCTGGCGATCATCTTCCATCAACACGGGTTGACCGGTTACGCTCGGCCGCTCGGCTTAGTGATCCTGCTCTGGATCGTTTCACAATCCCTGGAGATTTTTCCCATCGCCCACGGGGAAATGAAATTGGCCAGCGGCCTGATCGTGAGCGTACAGCTTACGCGGACGGCGATCTACCTGGCGGCGGTTATCGGGTTCGGAACGGTGCGCGCACTGCTCTGGGCGGCGGTCGTGCACGGATGTTTGCAAACAGGAGTTCTGTGGTGGTACCTGCAGTCCCGTTTCAGCGGCTTCTGGCGGCATTTCGATTGGAGCCTCATGCGCAGCCAGTTGTCCTACGCGGTACCGCTCGGCTTGGCCGGCATACTCTATACGGTGCAGACCGATCTGCACGATTATTTTGTCTCCAACAGGCTAGGCCCGGCGGTGTTCGCCCTTTACTCGGTGGGAACGGTGGACCTGCCTCTCTTGACCATGCTCCAGGAAGCGACGCATGTGGTGTTGATCCCACGCGTCAGTTACCTGCAGCATGTAAACGACACACGCGAAATCGTTTTCCTGATCGCACGAGCCATCCGGAAACTGGCAGCGGTATATTTTGCGGCTTACGCCTTCCTGGCGGTAGTGGCTCCCGATCTCATTAGCCTCGTTTTCACGCGGCGTTATCTGCCGAGCGTTCCGGTGTTCAGAATCAATTTGACCTTAATCCTAGTTAGCGTCGTACTGCAGGACCCGCTCTTCCGCGCTTATCGGAGCCAACGGTTCTTCCTGATCCGGTTGCGGGTTATCCTCAGCGGGCTGCTGGTCGCCGGCCTCTACTTCGGAACGTCCCTTTTCGGTACCCTGGGCGCGATTTCGGCTGTGGTTCTGATTACCGCTGCTGAACGGATGGTGACGGCTATTCGATTCGGGCGCATCCTCGCGGTCGGCCGGAAGGACGTTGTGCTTCTGAAGGACGTCGGCAAACTGGCCATCGCCGCGGCTATGTCGGGCCTAGTCGCGGAAGGTGTCCACTTCCTGCTGCGGGATGCTAAGCCGCTGGTCATTCTAATTGTCTGCGGCGTGGCATTTTCCGTCGTTTATCTTGGCTCCGTCCTGTTGGCGGGAGTCCTGACGCCGGAAGAAAAAGAATTTGTCCGGCGGAAGATTGCGGCGCTTCTCCCGCGACTTGACTAAACCGCTCGTTCCGCAAGGCTACTGAGCCACGCCGGCTATGTCCAAGATCGGAAGACCGCTACGCTGAAATATAGTCACCGGCCGCGACCGCGGCCCGTTGCGTAACGATAAGGTGGTCGGCCCAATCCAGCAAGTGCTCCAGCCTGGTTACGAGCAGATTGGCGATGTGTGGGATGGCAGCCAGCACGAATCTCTGGTTGCTACCGTAAATCTCCTCCAGGCGGATATGTGGATCGTAGACCCGCCCTTTGCCGACCAGGTTTGCGCGCAGATCCTTCGGCAAGCACGATCCGCCGAACGCAAAACCGGGCTTGAGACTATGCCGATGAGATATTCAACTTCGTATCCCGGCACATGGTATTCATGACTTCCGCGCCGGAAATGCCCAACGCGCCGCTGAGCGCGCGCATCTCGTTGGCGAAGGCCACTTTCAGCACGTGGAAGGTGTTGCAGGCGTACTTGATCATCTCCGCCGTGCGGAGAGACACCAGACAGGCCTCTACGCCGAGTGGCCGGTATAGTTCCGCCACCTTTTCCACGGCGCCCCGAGCGGCGCCGCCCACCACTAGCAGAGAGGGCTCCAGGAAGTCGCGTACGGCGTTGCCCTCACGCATGAACTCAGGATTAGACACTACCTCGAAGCGATCGGAGCCCAGGGACGGCGGTCAATTCCTCGCAAGTGCCGGGGAAAACGGTGCTGCGTACGGCCACGATCAACTGGCGGCTTTCCCCCTTCCACGCGGTGGCGATCTGGCTGCAGACGCGCCGTAGTTGATCCAGCTCCAGGTTTCCATTCCGCTCGGAAGGCGTACCCACACAGATCAGGGCGACCTCCGCTTGCTCGATGGCCGGTTCCAGTAGTGTGGTTGCCGACAGGCGTCCGTTGGCGCGGCCTTCCCGGATCAACTCCGCCAGCCCAGGCTCGTAGAAAGGCGCACGAGGCCGCCTGCCTGGCGCATCTGGGGCACCGCGAGTGACTGATCCGACATATCCCAGCCCAAGTACTGCAACCCGTGTTTCAATAGGGGACGCGTTCACGTCTCCAGTATCACATGCTTGATCGAGTGGTCCATGCGCAATCGCCCGGCGAAGCGGTGAGGTGCGTATCGACAGCCTGGGTGTCGGCTTCGCGTTTAATAACGCGGATCTAACGCAAACTGGGCAGGCGTACCCCAGGGGGTAGCCACGGGCGCCCGGAAATGAGCGTATGGGTAAGCGGAACCTTCAAAAGGTTTCTCCCCCACACCCCCTCTTCCAACATGCGGATCTTGCCCAGACTCACAAACCGTGTAGCACAACTATCGTGCTACACTGGACCGTGGAACGAACCAAACAGAACGTGACCTTGGTTGTCGACGAGGATCTCCTCTTGGCCGCCCGAAAAGTGGCACTCGATCAACGGACCAGTGTGAATCAATTGGTACGGGAGTATCTGGTCGCATTGGTGGAGCAGCCCGGCCGGAGGCGGCTGGCCCGGACGAGGTTGAAGAAGGCATTCGAGACAGGTCTTGTCGAAGTCGGCGACCGTACCTGGAGCCGAGACGATCTTTATGACCGGTGAGGGGGCGCTCAGTTTCGTCGACACCAACGTGCTAGTTTACGCGTTCGACAAGGGCAGCTCGCCCAAGAAGCGGGTCGCTCAGCGGCTGATGAACGAGTTGATGGACGAAGACCGGCTGCGGGTGAGCACGCACGTGTTGCAGGAGCTCTTCGTCACGCTGACCCGGAAAGTGAGCCAGCGCTGCGCAAGCGAGGAAGCTCTCGCGGTGCTCGACGATCTGACGGCTTGGCCCCTGCTGGTGGTCGATTATGTGGCGATTCGAGCGGCCGTTGAGTTGGCCGGCCAAGCGCAGCTTTCTTTCTGGGATGCGTTGGTTGTGGTTGCCGCGGCGCGAACAGGCGCGACGGTGCTGTATACCGAGGATTTGAACAATGGGCAGGAGATTCTCGGCGTGCGAGTCACCAACCCGTTCGCGGCGTGATCGATCCGTGTTGGCCCTCACATTCCAGCCCGTCAAGCGGTATAAGGCAATGCCCAGCCACTCGTCGTATCTCTCCAGACAGAAGCCGGCTCACGAGCCAGCTCACCGGGGTGCTGCCCCAGATTGGACCCCTAGCAGCGCTCCCCCAATGAAGCAGAGGCCGCTTGCGCTATGACGCACGCCGTCATAGAATCGAAGTAAAGTGATCCAGTCGTTCAAAGATAAGCGGGCCGAGCGGTTATTCAACGATGAGCCCGTCATCGAACTGGCGAACATCCAAAAACAAGCACGTACTCGTCTGGCCCGGCTTCACTTTGCCACGTCGTTGGGCGATTTACGGGCATTCCGCGGCAATCACCTCGAAGCATTGAGCGGAAACCGGAAGGGCCAGTACAGCATTCGGATCAATGACCAGTACAGGATCTGCTTCAAATGGGAAGCGAAAGGACCGACCGATGTCGAAATCACCGACTACCACTAAAAGCGAACAGAAGCTGCCACCGATTCATCCGGGCGAAATTCTGCTGGAAGACCTGCAGGACTGCGGAATCAGTATTAACGGATTGGCTAGGGCCGTCGGTGTGCCGCCCAATCGCATCAGCCAGATCGTTAACGGAAAGCGCGACATCACCGCAGACACCGCGGTGCGTCTGGCGCGCTATTTCGGCACGTCGCCGCAGTACTGGCTGAACATGCAGAGCCACTACGACCTGCGTCGCATTGACCAGGAAGCCATCGCACGCGTCGTGACTCCCTACCAGAAGAGCGCGTAAGTGTTACTGGGCATCGCGGGAAAGTAATAAGCCGGGGGGGCCGTTTCAATGCGCGTGGCAGGCAAATCGCCAACGCGATAATCTACTACAACACGCTGCTGTTATCTCGGGTCTATGAACACAAGCTTGCATCCAATGACCAGGACGCCCTCGAGATTCTCAAAGGCATTTCGCCCGTCGCGTGGCGCAATGTCAATTTTGTTGCCGTAGCTGAAGCTCCTTATTCCTCGCGCTGCCCTGAGAAATTCGCTGTAAATGGGGTATCCATTTGACTCAGGTGACCCCAAGATGTAGTATGGCGGTCTATGGAGGATTACCCGCGAAATCTGGCCGAATTCGAAGCCCGCTTC
>Ga0302180_10000131_pt1 | contig 62925 bp, 61 predicted proteins | sample I_Palsa_E3_2_FD_200575 | JGI IMG/M metagenome (GOLD analysis project Ga0302180, IMG submission 200575) | Peat permafrost microbial communities from Stordalen Mire near Abisko, Sweden - I_Palsa_E3_2 | ecosystem: Environmental > Terrestrial > Soil > Palsa > Peat permafrost | place: Sweden...
TCCCGGCCGCTTCTTTCGAAGCCGGGAGGTCAAAAAATTGCTTGGGCCTTTGTGGGCCTAAGCCATCCCGGTTTGGAGTTTTCTTCCTTTTCGGGAGGTGCTTTGTGGCACACGAGATCGACCAGACGACGGGACGAGCGGCAGTTTTTGTCACGGGCGAGCCTGCTTGGCATCGCTTGGGCACAGTGATCGAACAGGCAACTACCAGCGCCGAGGCTATCGGCCTCGCCGGGCTGGATTGGAATGTAGCGCAATGGCCGATCCGGGCTTTCGACCCGGACAATCAGAGTGTTGAGGCGGGCATACCGGACACGGTGGCGAATGTCCGCACGGACACCAAGGCCGTCTTGGGCGTGGTGGGCAGGCGCTATCGCGTGTTCCAGAACCGCGAGGCGTTCGACTTCATGGACGCGCTGGTGGGCGACAAGCTCGCTATGTACGAGACGGCGGGCAGTCTCCACGGCGGTAAGCGCGTGTGGATGATGGCGAGCATTCCCAAAGAGTACCGGGCCGGGCCGGACGACCTGATTAAGCCTTACGTTCTCTTGACCAACACCCACGACGGAAGCCAGGCGCTTCGGATGATTCCGACGACCGTGCGCGTGGTGTGCCAGAACACTTTGAATCTGGCCCTGCGGGAATCTGGCGTCGAGGGATTGACGATTTCCCATCATCCTCGGTTGGAGAGCCGGATTGCCGAGGCGCGGGCCAAGCTTGGCATCATCGCCGCACGGTTCGATAAGTTTGACGACGAGTTACACGCGATGCTTGCCAAGGAACTGACCGTCACCGAGGCGGGCGGATATTTCCGGGGGCTGACGGGGGCGGACCTGCCCCATGGCACGGATCGGCAGAAAAAGACCCGCGAGAAGGTTTTCGGGCAGATGCTCGACAACTTCGATAACGAGCGCAACACGCTTCCCGGTGTGAAGCACACCGCATGGGGCGCTTACAACGCGGTGAGCGAATGGGCCGACCACCAGCGGAAGTACCGCGGCGCTTCATCCGCTGACAAGCTGGATCGGCAGTTGGATTCAGTCTGGTTCGGCCAATCGCATCAACTCAAGCAGGCCGCGTATCGCGGTGCGCTTGAACTGGCGGGCGTTCTGTAGGCGACCCCTCCCCGAACCCGTCCCGGCGCTGGAGAGCCGGGGCGGGCTGGGGAGCGGTTGTCAATGTGACGCCGCCCAACCATCAGTGGCCATTTACAAAAGGAGATTCATCATGGCCAGCTACAACAGAGTGATCCTCATGGGCAACCTCACCCGCGACCCGGAGTTGCGGACACTGCCCAACTCGCAAACCCAAGTCTGCGATTTCGCACTGGCGGTCAACCGCCGATGGAAGGACGCCGACGGGGGCGACCGCGAGGAAGTCTTGTTCATCGACTGCGCCGCGTTCGGTAAAACCGGGCAGACGATCGGTGAGAGTTTGACCAAGGGCCGACCCATCCACATCGAAGGCCGTCTCAAATTCGAGCAGTGGGAACAGGAGGACGGCCAGCGGCGCAGCAAGATTCGCGTGGTCGTCGAGCAATTCCGGTTTGTGGACCGCAAGCCCGACGCCAGCCAGCCAGCCGAACGCAACGGGCGCGGCAAGCGTGGTGGCAACGGCAGGAGTGCCAAACCCGGACGGCCTGCTGCACAAGGCGAGCTTGTGGGCGCGGGTCAAGACATTCCGATCTAGCCCGATTGTGCCGAAGTGTTTGATTCAATCCAATAACCAAGAAAGTGAGCGTGACTTATGAATCGCAGTTTTTCCCAATCTCGTGACGTTCAAATTACCGTGTCGCTGTCCAAGCTGATTTCCAGCAAACGGAATCCCCGGCGCGTCAAGCCGGAACGGGATGCCCACCGCCGCATGGTGGCATCCATCCGGGCGCATGGACTATTGGCCCCGCTGGTGGTCCGGGCCGACGACGCCAGCGCCGGCGATTTCAAGGTGATCGCGGGCAACCGCCGACTGGCGGCGCTCCGCGACGTATACAAGGATTCACCCCGACCGCCGAAGGTGCTATGCGTCTTGCGCTCCGTGGACGACGATACCGCCGACGCCTTGGCGCTGGCCGAAAACTTTGTCCGCGAGCCGATGCACCCGCTGGACGAAGCCGAAGCCTTCGCCAAACTGGCGCGGGAGGAAGCCAAGGGCGTTGAATCCATCGCATCGGAGTTTGGCGTCAGCCAGCCCTATGTGCGCCAGCGCATGAAGCTGGCGACACTGGCCGAGCCGGTGAAAGCGGCATACCGCCAGGGCGGAATCGACACCGCGACCGCCGAGGCGTTCGCGTCTGTCCCGCCAGATCGGCAACTGGAAGTCTGGCAGGAAGTGGCCGGGAATCCGCAGCATGCGCAGCACGTTCGCAACGTGATTGCCCATGCGTGGATCGACGCCGCTTCCGCGACGTTCGATGTATCCAAACTCCCGGATGCCGCCGTCAGCCGGGATTTGTTCGCCGAGCGCGTGTTGGTGGAGCGTAGCGCGTTCATGGAGGCGCAGGCCCAGGCGCTTCTGGCGCAGCGCCAAGCGCTGATCGAGGACGGTTGGGCCGAGGTCGTTGTCGGCCCGCAGGCCGACGTGCAGGATCGGCTATACGCGATGACCGATGCTCCGCAGGAGTATGATGAGCAGACGACGGCCAAGCTCAAAAAGCTGGCCGACAAGCGGATCAAGCTGGAATCGAAGCTTGAGGAACTGGACGACTCCGATCAAGGCGCGGTCGAGGCGATTCAGACGAAGCTGGAAGCGCTGGATGATGAGGAACAAACCTTGAGCAAGGATGCCGAGGTTCACTATTCCGAGGCGACCAAGGCAGTTGGCACGACCTTCCTTCTGCTGGACCCCGATGGTCGAGTCCGGCGAGAGTATCGTGTGCCGCGAACCCGTCATGGTGCATCCGGCAATGGACATGCTGGGGGCAACGGTCAAGCCGGATATGGCTCGACAGACGCACCGAAGCCGCCCACATCGGACGACTTGAAGGAGTCTCAACTTGCGACGACGTTCACCCATCAGGCGCTTGGAGTGCGCGAAGCCGTGTTGAAAGATGCCTCAGCCCGCAGGCGGATTCTGGCTATTGTCCTGCATGAGAAGGTGCGCAGCGAAGCGCTGGCCATCCGGCATGACGCCAACGGCAGCACGGTTCATGCCGACAATGCCGAAGGATTCACGTCTGCCGCACTCGATGGAATCCGCAAGCGCCGAGCCGAGTTGGACCCGCTGCATGATAAGCATTACGTCGAAGATCATGCCGCCTATGACGCCTTCCAGGCGCTATCGGATAAGAAGTTGGATGCACTGATCGACGTGCTGACCGTCGAGAGCATCACCGCCCACTTGAAACGCCGCACCGAATTGGTCTGGCGTCTGGCAACCGAGTTGGGCGTTGAGGTTCGACGGTTCTGGCGTCCCGATGAGCGGTGGTTGTCGGGTTACCAGAAGATTCAGTTGGCGCACCTGATCGGGGAGTTACGCGGTCCGGTGTATGCCAAAGCAGCGGAGCTCAAGAAGAAGTCAGAGTTGGTTTCCGACTTGGCCAAGCTGTTCACCGAGGCAGCCGAAGGCCGGATGGAGGATGCCAAAGTCGCCGCCAAGTTCAACGCTTGGCTGCCGTCCAATCTGCGGGAAGAGCCGCAGACGGACAGCAAGGAGCAGGCGTCAGCGGCATAGTTCACCACGTCCACTGACAGACGAAGAAGCCGGATCGGGCATCCCTGATCCGGCTTCTTTGTTGGCCATCGCCGAATCCACAATCATTCCCAAGGGTAAGGCGAGCGCACCACAGGATAGCGCACTACCGCCGAGAACCACTCCGCCAGCGCTCGCCACTTGCCTCCGCGTTGCGCAAGCCGTAGCCAGGTGAACTGCCAAAGGGCGACTTGGACGGCGACAAGAAACGTCGCCCCGACTGGCAGCAGCAGATAAACGTAGCTGTCGTGCTTCCGGCATTCAAAGAAGCCCACTGGCCAGAGCGTGAGCACGCCGAAGACTTCGGCGATGCAGAACAGCACCACGGCCAAGCGTGCCAATCGCAGCAACGCCAGCCAGTACAGGAACTTCACGATGTCGCCAAGCCACCTCAGCATATCGGGCTGTCTCCTTTGCGTGTGTGCATCTGCCAGAGCTTCGCTCTGCCATCTGACGACACATGCTCCATTATATCGTTGGCAACAATAACGTCTCTAAATCCGTTCGATCTTCACCATTTTTTCTGAACTCGTTTGAGTCCAGCCCAACAGATTTCTGTCTGGCTCAACTCAAATCTGTCTGGCCAGATTTGACGTTCGGCATCTGTTTGGTATAATCGGTTTAGTTAAATTTATCGGGTTTAACTATTTTTTGTAATTAATAAAGGAAGGCAAGGTAAAAGCGATCCAGTGGGTGTTTTTGTAAGTCTCAGTCCCACGAAGGGTTGGCGCAACCTATGCCTGATTGATGACAGTGGGTTTCCAATGGGTCGTTTTTCGGAGCTTTCGAGGCTCGAAAGAATCTTGGAGGTGTGTATGCCGCGGAGATTCAGAAGGCAGCCGGATGGTGTTGATTCCGATCAGATCGGCCGAATGAGCGCGCGACGGCCGCGGGAGCGGAGCGTCAATAGTGAGCTCGCCCGGCGCCTGCGCGGCTTCAAAGGGCGCACGCGAAAGTACCTGTCGGGCGGTACTGCCGGTCGGGGAATGCGCCAGCGCGTGGTGGTCAAGGCGCACGTCAGCCGCCACAAGCCGGGCAAGGCACGGGGCAGTTTGGCGCGGCATGTCTCCTACCTGGGACGGGAAAGCGCCAGCGCCGACGGCAAGCATGGCGTGTTCTATGACGCCGCGCGTGCGGGGGTGGACGCTAGGCAGGAGGCCGTCCAATGGGCGCAGGACCGGCACCATTTCCGGCTGATCGTATCCCCAGAGCGCGGCGGCGACATCTCCGACATGACGGCTTATGTGCGCGAAGTCATGCGCCGGGTGGAGCGTGATCTGGACACCAAACTCACATGGATCGCCGTCAATCACCACAATACCGACAACCCCCATGCGCACATCCTGGTGCGCGGGAAGCAGGCGGACGGGGCCGATCTGGTCATTCCCCGACAGTATATATCGTATGGCATCCGGGACCGGGCATCGGACGTGGCAACCGAACTGCTGGGGGAACGGACACCCCAGGAGGTCCAGTTGGCCAAGTCCAAGGAGGTCGAAGCGGAGCGGTTCACCTCACTGGACCGGATGATCGAGCGGGCGTTGGACAACGGCAAGATCGACGTTTCGCCGTCGAAGCACATCGGCTTTGGCGCTGATGATCGGTGGTTGGTGGTGGGCCGGTTGCAATTCCTTGAACAGATGGACTTGGCGCACAAGGGGCGCGGAACGACCTGGCATGTTGAGGGGGATTTCAAGCAGGCCCTGCGCGAACTCGGGAACCGCAACGACATCATCCACCAGCTCTACAGCCAGTTGGGCAACGAATCGGGACGAGTTTTGCCGATGGCGGGCGGCAACGAACCCTCACCAGCGGTCGCCGGCGTGGTGATTGCCAAGGGCAGCACCGATGAACTGGAGGAGGATCGGTTTGTCGTAGTCCGTGACGGGAGCGGGCAAGCGCACTACGGGCGGGTCAGAGATAGTGCGCCTTACCGGGACCTGGATATCGGGTCGGTCGCCGAACTGGGCGCGGGCGCACAGCGTCGGCGGGAGGTGACCGAGCAGGTCGTGGCGGTCGCCAACGCCAACGACGGAATCTATTCGCCGCAGTTGCACGAAGCGTATTTGCGCGGGACCGGACCAGACTTGACCGATCGGGAGATTGCATCAAGCGTGCGCTCGGCAGCATGGCGATTGGGCTTTGTCGCCGGATTCGAGGGGGCCGGGGTGCGCGCATTGGAGAACGGTGAGTATACGGTCGATGCCAATTCGTTTGCGCAATTCAATCAGCGGGGAAGCCAGCGAACCGACATTCGGGTGATCGCCGAGCGCTCGCTGGCGGAGCAAGTTGAGGCACATGCGGCGACGTGGCTGGACCGGCAAGCGTTCGGACGGCAACCGAATGCGTGCACCGACAACAATCCGATCATTCAGGAAGCGGCGCAGCAACGGCAGGAATGGCTCGTACGAAACGGGTATGCCGAGCGATCCGCCAGCGACACCGGAACGGTTCAACTGTTTCCCGGCGCACTGGAGCAACTTGCGGCCGAGGAACGTGCCGAAGTGGCCGAACGGCTGGCCGGCAAGTACGGCCTGCCAGTCAACGAACTGCCCCTGGGCGGTACGGTCAGCGGCGAGTACCGCGGCACGGAACACCTCCACTCCGGCAAGTTGGCAATCGTCGTGGCGGAGGAGAGCGTGTTTGTCTCTCCCGTCAGCCGTGATCCCGACGTGGGCACGGGAAGTGAAGTCAGTCTGCAGCGCACCTCGGCAAAGGATGCGACGGTTGAACTGGTGGCGGGACAAACGCTGGACTTGGATTCCGGATTGTCTCTGGACGGGCCGGGAGGTGACGAATGAATGCTCGACGACTCTTTATTGCGTACCTGATCGTATTGTTGGCGGGCTTGGTGACAGCCAACCAGTGGGTCGCCTATCGGTTGAATAATCATCCGGCGCTTGGCGGTGTGCGCATTGGCGGGTACATGATCTACGCGCCTTGGGCGATATTCATCTGGGCCCGCGACTTTGGTGACAACATCCCCAAGACGCTCGATGAGGGGTATGCGTTCATTGGCGGAACTTTCATTTTGGCGACGCTCATGCTGGTTGGAGCGCGCCAATTGCGCCGCCACATCCCCGTCCGGGAGATCGGCAAGGATCGTTGGGCCAGCAAACGCGACATGAAGCGCGCTGGTTTACTGACCGGCCAGGGAACCGTTCTTGGACATGCCTTTGGTCAATATCTCACCTACGACGGACCCGAACACCAGCTTGTCTCGGGCGCAAGTCGGTCCGGCAAAGGCGTGGGACACGTTATTCCCACGCTGCTGAACTGGAACGGCAGCATCTTGGCCTACGACATCAAGAACGAACTGTGGGACGCGACCGCGGGGATGCGCGCGAAGCGAGGTTACTGCCTGTTCTTCAATCCGACCGGGCCGGACAGCGCCCGGTTCAACCCGCTCTTTGAGATTCGCAAGGGTGCCAACGAAGTGCGCGATGCGCAGAATATCGTCGAGATGTTGGTGAACCCAACCGGCGCAAAGCACACGATGGACATTTGGGACCAGCAGGCGAGCCAATTTCTGGTGGCGCTGATCCTGCATGTGCTCTACACCGAGCCGGATCAATATAAGAATCTGGCGACGGTGCGGGCGCGATTGCTCGACTTCAAGCGGACCGCGTTGGCGATGATTCGCACGCCACACCGCTTCAACCCGCAGACCGGTGCGCCGGAGGTTCACCCGGAAGTGGCGCTGGTGGCCAACGAGCTGCGCCGCCAGCCGGCGAAGTTCCAGTCCAGCGTGTGCGGAACGGCGGCGGCATATCTCACACTTTGGGCGGACGACATCATTGCCCGCAATACCTCCACCAGCGATTTTCGGCTGAGTGATCTGGTGTGCGCCGATCGTCCCATGACGCTCTACCTCCAGCCTCCACCATCGGATGCACCCCGTTTGCGCCCTTTGGTCCGGCTGATGATCAATCAGACATGCCGGGCGCTCATGGAATATCTCGACCGCGATAGCGCCGGCCGACCGAAGAACCATCGCCTGTTGTTGTCGCTAGATGAGTTCCCGACGCTTGGACGATTAGACTTTTTCACGATGAACCTGCGCCAGATGGCCGGATACGGAATCAAGGCGCACCTGATCGTCCAGTCCTTCAACGACATCATCGAGCAGTATGGCACGAACAACACGATCCTGGACAACTGCCACATCCTGAGCACCTTCGCCGCCGCCGATACCGTCACATGCCAGCGCATCAGCCAGATGGTCGGCACCGTGACCGAATACCGGGAAAGTTATTCACAGGCCGCACGGAACCTTGGCGCCAGAACCGTCAGCCACAGCGAACAGGTCCGGCCGCTCCTGTCGCCCGGAGATGTTCGCGAATTGCCGGTAGATGATCAACTCATGTTTGTGACCGGCTACAAGCCGATGCGCGTGAAGAAGGTGCGATATTTCAACGATCCGATTTTTATGAAACGGATTCTGCCAGCGCCGGATCAATCAGCGTATCTGAACGTCCCTGCCAATCCCAAAATCGACTGGCTGCACGAGCGGCCCAAAGGCCCGGAATTGGTGTTGCCCGCGCCAAGTCACAACGGCTTATCGGCCAGCAGCGGTCCCTCTGCGGAATCCGACGAAGATACGGAACAAGACGCGGCGGACCAGGGCCTACATTCTGAAAGTGAATACACGTGAGCGAACGCAAGACCCAACTTTCGGTCTTTTTAGAGCAACAAGTGCTGCTGGCCGCCAGGCAGCGCGCCAAAGAAATGAAGCTCTCGATGTCGGCGGTTGTGGCGGACGCGGCCAAGGAATCGCTGTTGTCCGCGTACCGAAGCGAGCGCGAACAGGAAATCCTCAAGGCAGTTGAGCGAAACTTTCATACGGTACGCCGGCTGGACCTGCGATTGGCGCTGGAGATTCAGATCCTCAAGGAGATGATCGGGTTGGGCATGCGCTCCTTTTTCAATCACACCACCCCGATTCCAGATGCGACCAAAGCGGCAGCAATCCTCAGTGGAAAGCAGCGGTTCCACGGCTATCTGGATATGCTGGCCAAGAATTTGCGTAAGGGCGAATCAATTCTGAGCGATCTTCCGTTGCCAGAACTTGAGCCGACGAAGGAATCAACACTGCCGCAGCAAAAAGGGGATGCCGTCGAGGAGGCGATCCCAAGCATTCAGGCTCATGGCGCTGCTAAGGCGAAAGACCGTGCAAAACAAACAGCGCCAACCAATGCGCCGAACGGCGCTCGTGACTGGGCGTTGTTCGAGCCAATTGGAGAGAAATAATTCTAAGGCAAAGGAACTGAATCATGACTGCTAACGCACATTCCGTTCATCACCGGCAACAGGAAAGCCTCTATCACGCCTTGGGACCGTTGATCGCCGAGGCACTGAGCCGTCCTGACGTGGTGGAGATCATGGCCAACCCGGATGGGAGTCTATGGGTGGATCGAGCTGGCGTCGGACGCGAGAGAGTGGGCCGAATCGAGCAGGCGGCCGCCGAGACCACAATCCGACTTCTGGCAAGTCACATGGGCGAGACGGTTACACCGGATCGTCCTGCCGTCGCCGGCGTTCTGCCACGTAGCGGAGAGCGCTTCCAAGGGTTGTTGCCCCCATTGGCGGAACGGCCCGTGTTCACCATTCGCAAGCGGGCATCCATCGTCTTCACACTCGACGATTATGTTGCCAAGGGAATCCTCCCGGCCGCTGGTGCCGAGGTAATTCGCCGGGCCGTCGTTGACCGCAAAAACATTCTTGTGGCCGGCGGCACCGGATCGGGCAAAACCACGCTGGTCAACGCGATCCTGACCGAGCCGCCGTTCAAGAGCGATCGCATCGTGCTCATCGAGGATACCAAGGAGCTCCAATGCCCCGCCGAGGACAAAGTAGAATTGCTCACGAAGAACACCGAGCCGCGGATAACAATGACGGATTTACTTCGCATGACGCTGCGCCTTCGTCCCGATCGAATCATCATTGGTGAGGTTCGCGGGCCGGAGGCACTGGCCATGCTGAAAGCATGGAACACCGGCCATCCGGGCGGTGTGGCGACAATTCATGCCAATTCGCCCGCAGATGCCTTGCGTCGCGTAGAAGATCTTGTGGGCGAGGCGTCAGCACTTGTTCCTCGACGTTCCATTGCCGCGGCAACGAACTGCGTGGTCTTCATCGAGCGAACCTCACAGCATCCCGGACGGCGAGTTTCAGGAATCGTGGAAGTAATCGGTTTGGATGGGGACCAGTACGTCCTGCGGGATCATCCATGTATTTTTCTGCAATGAGCTAAAATTGACCTTCGAATTGTCTCCCTATTCACGACAATTTGTCGATCAGCCAAACCATTTCGGCTTCCTCTCCTCTTAGGTCAGTGAAAACGACGGCACGTAGTTTGGGTCCGACCACTCCATGATCTGGATTTCCCGGCAAACAGCATTCAGTCGGTGCCCGAGGAAGCACGCCCCGCTCAGCGGGCCGACATAATAGAGCAATACCCGCTCGGCTCCGTAGTGTTTAGCGAAGTCGCGGATCATGCTTTTTGCTCCGTCCGCGAGCGCGACCGCGTCGCCGACATCACGCACGCAATGCCGATCGAGATTTCGAGTCGGCCGCACGAACAGGAGCGCATTGATCCGCTCGGTTCTGCGTTGAACGTGCCGGCGAATGTCGCCTTCTAGGTCAACGCTCACGCTGATACCGACCGCGACAGTGCCGCCCTCTGAGTCGAGCGCCTCGCCGAATAGGCCATTGCTCGTAAGTATAAAATCAGCGCTCGGTTGGGCATCACTCTGCCAAAGCTGCCCTTGCTGATCTACTTCGATTGTGTAGCGCGCCACGTCGCAAAAGATATAGCCGAATGCAAACCACGCTGATAACCGTGACAGGCCGCGTGCGCGAACGAGTCGCTTGTTGGTTTCAGAGCTTACGCGTGCTTCGATGTTTCGCAGTTCGGGCAGCATCTTTCCATTCCAGTCGGTAGGGTCCAATGTTTCGTGCCCGCGCACCGCAGGGTTGCCCATGAAGTATTTCCGCCAGTCCAGCACATAATCGGGTAGGACATCGAACTGCTGATTCTTAATGGTCGTGAGATAGATATTGACTGCGGGTCTCGCCTCCTTCGGCAGCCACAGGTCGTGGTGTGCGATCGTATCTTTCAGAGCATCTTTGCCGATTTCCTGACGACCGGCCTTCACCCATCCGCGAACGATGCCGACAGTGATCAGCAGAGCATTTTCATCATGCTTGAGGCCGTGGTGCTCCATCCGTTCTGCTGCCCGCTCGGCCATAACGTGCCAGCAAGCATAACCAAAGTGGAAGCGCAGAGCGCGCGCAAACTCATTGAAACGCTCCGGCGTGCTGCCGATATGCGAAGCGAGCTTCGCTCTAAGCTTGCCGGCCTTCTCGTTAGCGGAGGCTGTAAAGAATTCGTCCTTCAATCCGTTGAACTGCCCGTCGATGAATCCTGCCAACTCGTCGCCGGGGACCCAGCCCCAATTGCTGACAATAACAATTTCAACCCGCCTGCAAGGACGTGCGGCGAGTAACACTTCCCATGATCGGAACCATTTCTGCAGCAAACTGCTCTCTGTCTTGATTTGCTCGACCAGGATATCGACTGAGTAGCCGCTACGGTGATCGACATGGTTCTTGATCTGGTGGTACTCGTCTGGCGCGTGAGCCCCGTCCTCGCGCAGCAAGGTCACATCGTCGGCGGAAAGAGCCTTTGCATCTTCGACGATGACCTTAACAACACACCGCTGTGGCATTAACAACTCAAGCGCATGTAGCCACGCGAAGAGATGTTGATAATCGTCACCCTTTAACCTGGCTGCAACCGCATTTGCCATCGGACTTCCTCGTACATTGGCCGGTTTCAGGACAATGGAAAGAGCGGACCAAAAAGATCCCGCCACGCACGCAGGGCTTCGCCGTTCTTGCCGGTATTTTCAAGTTGGATGGCGGCGGCCGCCGCGTTTGAGGCACCCAATAATTCCTTTTTCGCAGCATCGCGGGCCGCTTTTTCCATTCCGTCGCTCACCGGCGGCCCGAGGCCAGCCGGGTCAGGCCAAGCGTCGTGAATGCGGTCGGCCATTGATGCGAAGAAACTCTTCAGTTCGTAACGGAAGTCACCCCCAAACGGCGGCACCAATAGCTCCAGCGCCATTACCTCGATCAAGAATGATGGCTTCACCGGCTTACTTCGATGAGCATTCCACTTCTTTGCCATCCGCACGATGCCCTTCCACTGGTTGTCGTAATTATTTTGGGCTGCCAGAGCTTTGTCATAGTGGATCTCCGGGTCGGTCTCCGTCCAGCCCTTGGGGTTGCCCGTGTCGGGAATCTCATAATGCTTATTCTTATCGAACGCAGGGACGGCATCGAAGCTCATTACCTTCCCTTGCGTGTCCTCGTCGGCATCGGGCTTGACGCCAAAGTCAACAGTGATTGAGCGGCGCTGTTTCGACACGTTGTTCCGGCCGTACTTCTCAACAAGTGCATCGTCAAATGCCCTAAGCAACTCGGCGGGCGGCTTGGTGTGGCGATGCTTCTCCTTGTCACCGAGGACGCAGAAGATATCCACGTCCTTGAGCGGCTTGGTCTTAGTCCATCGCTTGTACGAGCCGGTCAGGAAATCTCGCTCGATATCAAACTTGGTTCTGAGATAATCACGAATCTCATTATGCCGGCGTGACGCGTCTTCCGACTCCTTGTCGGTCAGTTCCAGACGGCTACGGAATTTCTTGAAAGCCTCTTGGACTGTGATCATTAGATTTTCCTCCAATATGCGGTGCCGGCGCTGATGTGGCCGTTGGCATCGATCGTCGTGCCGATGCTCTGTCGAACATAACCGTCGGTAGCGCGAAGTGTGGTGCCGGACCAACCACTGACGTCAGGCCGTCCCTTTGCAGTGGTCGTGACAATCCGGTAATCGCAGAGCGATGGCCAGGTGCCGGCCTTGCGGATGTGGTATTTGATATCCTCCGTGTTCACCCACATGGCCCCGTCACCAGCGGTGCCGTAGTAGAGATCAAAGTCCCAGCGTCCGACGAAGCGATCGGTACTGGGATCGAAGACCTCCAGATGAACCGACTCAAGGTGCCTGCTGGCAAGCCACGCGCTGATGCCGCGTTGAAGGATGCTCCATTCACTTGCCAGCTTCTCAGGACTGAGTCCACTCTCACGGATGATTTCCTTGAGAGACAGCAACATCTTGTCCGCAATGTAGGTGGCGGAGTGGGTGTAGGTGTTTACGATTACGAATGTGCTCATGGTCTGAAAAACGCCTCTTTGTCGATCGTGACCGATGAGGCGCTCCTTTCTTCGCGTTCGTCGATTTCCACTGCCTCACCTAACTTGCGGGCAGTGATTCGATTTGATTGCTTCGCCAGCGCCGCTTTAATCCACGTCAGGTCCTCCTCAGAACAGGGCAGGCTCATAGACCAGTCGCCGTCCGTTGGCGACTTGGCCAGCTTGTCCTCCGTCGCGTTGTCGCCAGTGACAGCGTCTTCACCGAACTGACAACGGATGCGCACGCGCGGACCGGCGCCCCAGACCACCATCGGATGGTCCTTTGACGATTCCGACGCGATCAGCGAAGACGCGATGCCGCTGACCCGTTCCAACTCGTCATGTGCGGGTCCGGGATTGGGGGCGAGTAGCTGAACGATCACTTCCCATGCATCGTTGGCGGCCCGATAGGGGGTCGCGCGGATATTACGTGTTACCACGGTCATCGGCTGTTCTCCTTAATCTGTACCCCTTGCGCTTTGGCCTGCTCAACAGCGCGGAGTAAGTCCTTGGCGGTTAGACGTTCAGGGTCAAGAGCTGTGTTTTTGTCCAGCGCGCAGGCGGCCAGAATGGTCTTCCGAATCTGGCGACCGTCCAGGCCGACGCACGCTTCCGCCGCGTCGGTGAATGCCCTTTCGCTCCGCAAGCGCGTTACCTTAGGGTAAGAAGCCGCAAGAGCATCGAAACCGGCGTTAAAGATTTTGCGGCAGGCCTCGGCTCCAGGCAGGCCGATGTACTCGACCAAATCGGCGCGAGAGACAAATGCGTGGTCGATGGCGCGAGGGAAGTTGCTGGTTGCAACAAACAGCAGATTGGGGTGGCGGCCTGCCAGTTGATCTAACTGAGCAAGGACCGCATCTGTTGCGCGGTGAACGTCGATAGGATTGGCGTCGAGGCTCATCTTCGAGCGGTCAGCCGCGAGAGTCTCGACTTCATCCAGAAGCACAATGAGAGGGCCGCGCTCTGCCTGCTCGGCAATCGTAAGTCCGAGGAGGTCTTTGACCGCACGTTGGCTCTTGCCCAGCGCCGCACTGGCCAAAGCGTGCGGCTCGACTTCAATAAATAGGAACGGCTCGGTGCCCACGGCCGCCTCAGCGACGCGCGACGCCAGCGCACGGGCAATGGATGTCTTTCCGGTGCCGGGAGGTCCGTGCAGCAGAATTAGACCGTGCATCGGCAATTGCACCCGATCAACCTTACTTCGCGCTGTGAAGTTCAGGATTGACTGTCCTAAGATGCGGTCCTTCTGGGCTTGATCGAGGACGATGGCGTCCCAAAGGTCTGAGAACTCTTGGTCAGGGAGATTCCGGCTGTCGAGCACACCAGCCGCTTCCACGCCACCCGAGCCTGACCCCGACCGGCGTCGATGGGTTGATTGATCGGGCGAGCCGTTTCCGCGAGAATCACGCATAAATCACTACCTTTCAGTTAGATCGGGTGGCCTGAAAGAAGAAATGGCCAAGATTCCGATCAGTTCGTTATTCAGTGGCTTCGGATTCGCTTTCCTTTGTCTCGTCGTTCCATTGTTCGTCCGGCCCTTCGTAGGCCTCGTCGGCACTTTCATCCGAATCGTTGTCGTCGGCCGATCCGCCCGCTGAGCCAGTTAGTAGCTCCGGTGGCGTACCGTAACGCTTCCGGAAAGTCCGGCCCCAAATCGTGAGTTCGTCGTCAATCTCCTGAAGCACCTGTCTCCACGCTGCGCAGGAGAGCGGGTCGGCCCCGTCGTATTCGACGAGCGGGTTCCCATCATCTCCCGCAACCTTGCCAATCGCGGCGAACGCTTCGGTCAGGCGGTCCATCACCTGGCCGAAATCGACCATGCGGTTGTGGAGTTGTTCGGTTGGGGTATCTCCTGTCCGCTTTGCACGTCCCTTGCCTGGAGGCGGATACTCTTCGCGCAGGAATACGTCAGAAACAACTTGGTCTCCGGAGTCATCGGCCAATCGTCGAACAGAGCCGTCCTCGTTCACTGCGCGAATGTTCCGATTGTCTCCGAAATCCCGCAGCGACTGGGCGAGCTGGTGGATACCTTGGGCGGTTCTTCGCAATGCATCCAATACTTCGCCGGGTGTACGGCGATCGGGAAGATCCCGCTGATTGCCGCCCAATCGTCCGGTTACGACAAGCGGGTAGGCTGCACGCACCGCCAGTTCCAACGATGCTGGTCCGGGTTCGGTTGTAGCACCGTCGCCAATTGCCCTGGCGACTTCCATTAGTGATTCCTTGACCAGCGTTTCCGTATCCCGGTCGGTGCTCTGCCATCGCTCTCGGTGCATGGCCTTCCCAAAGGCGTGTCGCATGTGGCGCCGGACTTGGTCGGTCTTTCCTGCATCACCAACGACAGAGCGCACAATCAGCGCTGACGCCATGTCGTTTCGTAGCTTCGGGCTGATCCGCTTTCTAGTTGACTGACTTGTAACGGCGATTCGTATCGCCTCGTCGCGACGGTCGTCGGCCGTGGTGAATAGAGCGACGATCCGCGCAGCCCGGTTGACCGGATCGTCGCTCAGATGGGCAGCTTTTGCCTCGGCGCGCGTGCAGGCACCAGCGTAATAGCTGCGCTCGATGGCTGAGATCAGATCGCGACGGTAAAATTCATCGAGCACCTCATCGGCGAGCGATTCGTTTTCCGGCCCATCACCCCACGGTTTTGGAGGATCAACGTGGCGCAACGCGACCAACGATTTTACCGCGGTCGGGAAACCGGTATTGGAACCGTCGTGCTTGCGGAATCCGACCAGAATCAGCGCAGGAATACGCTCGCAACGCAGGAGTACGGCCTGTTCAATATTGATCCCCTGTTCGAAGGCGTCGTTCAGCTTGCGGACATTCAACCGCAGCTTTTGCTCATACTCGTCGTATGCAACGTCGGCGGAGCGCACCTGCAAAATATCATGTACCGCGGTCAGGCGAGATGATCCTTCGACGGTTGCCAGCACAGTGGCGGGGGCCGTCCCATCCATGTGGCGGTATGTGGTCGGGACGACCCACACGGCCTCCATGACACCTTGCGATTCGATCGAGGATTTCCAGTTGTTTTCCGCCAAGATGTACTGCTTCGCTTGTGCAGAGGCCCAAGTCAGATGGTGGCGGGACTCGATATCGACGACCAATTCGGGCGTGTCATCGCTCTTATCTTCGGGCGTCCGTGGCTCGGGCACGGGCCGGAATTTGGATTCTTCGCCGCCGGTACCCGGCTCAATGGCAAATGGATGGCGGCGGGATGGGCCGATGCGGGGGTTGCGCGGATCGGGCATGACCCGCCGAGCCCAGATTTGCGACCGAATGCCAAGTAAAACGCCGCCCGGAACTGGGATATGGTCAACCTGGGGGTCGTCGGCTTCACCGACGGCCTTGCGAACGGCAGCGGGATCGACAACTGAATCAGCGATCGCCGTGGCGGCCGCCTCGGACATTTTGAAAGCAGCCACCAATCGCTCGGCGAGCGTGCGGCGCGCTTTGGCATGTGCAAATTCTGGGAGGCGCTCGACGGGGCGCGGGAGAACGTGTTCGTCAGGAGATGATAATAGGGTCACAGCTTCACCTTGCGTATGAGCGACCAGACGGGATGAACCCATCGGGGAACTCCCTCGGCCGCAACCAATTGGTTGCCTCTACCGAGGTTTCGCAAGGGAATGACCCTGCATATCCTCCTTCTGCGTACCAAGCCGAGCCTGGCGTTGCCGAAGGCGGCAGCGGAGCTATTCATCAGATCCAAGGCGTACGAAAGATCCAGAATTCGCTGAATTCAATCGCGTTGCCGCCCCCGTCGATTCGCTCGTCGGGGTGAACTGACACAAGCAGCCGTGTCGCGGTCAATCCGCAAGCTATGAGAATGTTCATGGAAAAACAAGGCCTTTGCGATTTCTTTTTGACTTTTTTTTCAGGCTTGGCATTCGTGCCAACTGCAATATGCAAATGGCTTGGGATTTCGAACTTTTATTCGCCGATGCGCACGGAACGTTCGCGCACACCGCCTTTTCGGAAAGCGTCAATGCAACACCTGGTCTGAAAAAGGGTCTGCGGTATTCGGAACGCTCCAGATTGCCTCGCTCTAATCACGTTTGGCTATTGCCTTCAACCGCTGCTGATGAATAAAAGTGTGGGCGTCGTTTGCAATCTTTGCCAGGACAAGCAAGTCGTCAGATCCAAAACTAGAGCTCTCCTTCCACTCGTCTCCGTCCTTATATGAGCGGCTGAACGTCACGCAATAGAGCGGCCGCGTGGCATTGCCGTTGTCCACGACATTGCGCCAGATCGCGGCGCGGACAGTTCCATACCGGACGGTGTGAACGGGATGGTTCGTCTTCTTCTCGGTTTGGTTCACGTTGCTAGTTGCTTGTGCCATTTAGCACCTCCACATTGAGATTTGGGTACGTTATTAGCTCATTGCGGCCGCAAGAGAATCCAGTTCTTCTGCCGTTCCGCACACAATGCGCTCGCACACGGGCACAAACTCGGCTACGCCGAATTGCTTGAGGAATCCGATCCGTGGCTCCCGTGCCAAACCCCGCTCGGTCGCAATGCGGACGGCCTCGTCATAGGTCGGCAACGCCGGCGCGATCGCATCGTGCGGCCGGATATCCGCCAAGTCCGTAAGAATGGTGACCACTTGAATCATGGTCGGTGACGATTGCCGCCTGAATACGGCGAAGGTTGCGGTAGCGGCGATCATGTTTGCTCCTTCGGCGCTGAAGGCGCGGCGGGTTGTCTGGGAGTGCGTGATCGGGCCTTGAGGCCATACTTGGCGACTTGGAATTCACGATCGCCGTCCATGAAACGACGGGCCATTTCGCGGAGTAGGTCGGATTCCGACACGTCCGCACCATACGCCTGTTTGTAAAACGCTTTGTAGCGCTCCAGGTCTTGCGCCAATTCGTGATTGATTTCTACGGTCAATTTCACGCGAGTAGTCTGGTGGAACGGATGTAACGCAATCTCAGGCATGGGTATCTCCGTCAACGTCAAGGGACATACGGTTCCAGGATCATGTCTTTGTTCACGAGGACGCGCAGGGGCCAGCCCTGCCGGATGGTGATGGTCGGCTGGACGTCGAGTTCGCGGTCAATCACTTTCTCGCCGATCCGATTGACTTGTTGAGCCACAGTATCGCCAACCACGTCTTGGCCATTGTTGCCGCTGCTGCTATTGGGATTGCGAGCCAGGTTACCGCCATAGGCGAGGGCCGTGGTCAGTGCCGTCGCTTCCGCCAGCTTGTCCAGGTGGTAATCGACCTTATCCTGTAGTCCGGCTTGTCCGGCTTCATCCGTCCCCGGCATTCCGTCCAGCACGATCGAGTTGCCGTTCGGATAGATCAGCCGTTGCCATACAACCAGTGCTCGGTTTTGGCCGTTGGTGACGAGGCTCTGATATTTGCCAAGCAGTTTCGAGCCTTGCGGAATCAATAGGTAATTGCCAGTGACGGTATCGTAGACGTTCTCTGTTACCTGGCCGATCACTTCGCCGGGCAGATCGGTGTTGATTGCGGTGAGGAGCGCGCCGGGGATGACGCTGCCGGCTTTCAGCTCATACTTGGAGATTGGATTGAGCAGCGGCTTGGACAGGTAAGGCTCGACCGCCGCTCCTTGGGTCAAAAACGCTTCTTTCTCCTGCTGATGGTTTTGGATGTTTCCCCCGGATGGACCACCGTCGGGTCCACTGGCGTTCTGATCTCCACCACCCGCGTCCATCATCCCCGTGCGATTGGCACCGGGGCCGACCATCACTATCGTCGGCATCGTCGCTGGACCCGATGCCATCCCCGTAGACGTTGTTGATAACGAAGCTGACTTGGCCCCACCAAACAGCAAAGGCGAATCGAGCGCCGCTTGTTGTTCCTTCTGCTGCTGTTCCAGCATCTTTCGCCGTTGTTCGGCGAGCTCGCGCATTGCCAGGGCAAGCGCCTGATCTTGGGCGGATAGTCCCGCTGGACGGGTTGCCGGTGTCGGTGGTCTGCCCACGCTGTCATAACCAAGCCCAAGGCGATTCACATCGAATGAATAGTCTTGTGGCAGGTCTTTCACTGATTCAATCGGCCCCGACGGACGAATCGCGTTTTCGTCGGCGGGTCCGTCCTTACGCGGCGCGCTATGGTCGCCGAAGCCGAGCATCAGGACGACCAGACCGAGCGAGGCGCCAAAGACGCCCGTCAGCAATATGGCCCGGCGACTGATCCGCGTGACCGGCAGCGGCGTGCCGCGAACGTCGATCCGTTCTTCGCCATTGCCGGTTGGCTGTGCCGTCTGTCCCAAGTTGGAAGTATTATTTGGCAGCATTGCCTTATCTCCTCTTCAGTCTTTGGCATCGGCGCGAACAATCGCCACGATGGTCTGCGGTGCTTGGCCGAGGCGCAATTCCGCTTTATCAAATAGTCGGTCCACGATGTACCAGTCGCCTTTGACCCGGTAGTTGACGAGTTGCGCGTCACCGTTGCGCCCCATGATGAACAGCGGCGGCGCTTCGGTCACCGTGACTTTCGGCGGGAATTGGATGTAAGTCTTTTGCCCGTCATCGAAGGCGCGCAGTGGGCACCAGGGCGGCGTCGCCGAATGCTTTTGCCGCAGGATCAAGTAATTGAAGTTGGCCTTGGACAGATCCAAGCCGGTCGCAACCGTTGCTTGCGCCGCCGCCTGCTGCGCCGCGACCTGATTCCGGATCATCACGACATCCCCAAAGGGATAGTTCCAGGCGATCATCGTGTGATAGACGCCCGTATCAATGCTGGTCAGGTCCAGGGTGTAGATTCGCTGGTCGGTGGTGATGAGCAGATTCGTTTGCAGCCCCGCCTTACGCGGCTTGACCAGTAACAACGTCTGCGCCGTCTCGCCTGAACCGGATTGCACGCTATCGACGAGCCAGCGCACCGTATCACCCGCCGCGGCGGTGATGAGCTTTTCACCGGGGCGTAGCGCGATGGTGGTGACGTATCCCGGCGAAGTGACGGCCGTATAGACGACGCCCGGCGCATAGTCGTAATACTGAATGGCATTTAGGAAGCCATCGGTTGTCGGCTGAGTCGTCGCGCTCGCATTGGCCGCCGCGATTGCCGCAGCGCCAGTTTGGATGGCCGGTGCGTTATTGCCCGTTCCGATGGGTCGAAGTTGCGGACTTGCCACCGGCACCTTGACCTCGACGATCTTTGGAACGGTCGCAAAGTCATCGGGCATCAGCGCCGCCGGTCGCAGCCGTGGGTCCGGCATGACCGGCACCGTTGGCGTTTCGCAATATTCGCAGCCGCCAAGGGCCAGTGTGCCGAGGAGTAAACCAAAACTTAGCAGGGGCGTTCGATTGTTCATTGCATACCTCCGTTGTCAGGATTGTTTGGATTGGCAGCCGAAGGATTGGGCGCGCTCCGCAGGCTATCGTCGCGCATGACCGCTCCCGAAAACTCTCGGCTCCAAGTGAAATTCGTGATGTAGACGCCAATGGGGTTCTTGAAGGAATCCGACTCATCCCGTGGGGGCATCAACTTGACTTGAAAGAGCCCCGTGTATTCCTCGCGCGATCGGCGGAGGCCATTGGAATAGGTCGTCTCGACCCAGCGCACCTGAAAGGTGTCGTTGGCTTTTTGAAGGATGCTGCTGATTTCGACGGTTCGCGCCGTCGCGCCCTCGCCGGGCAAGCTCTTCATGCCGGCGTCGGATGCCGCGTATTCGTTCATTGCGTTGACCGCTTGGCCGGCGAGGAATTGGTATGCCTTGGTCCACTGCTGGCGCATCACGACGGGGTCGAGCGGACGCTCGCGCACCATATGCACGACTTCGGCAACGAAGTAGCCCACCTGAGCTGTCGCCGGTTGATACGGCGCGCTGGCCAGCGTGATCCGACCCGGCATCCCAGCTTTATCCACTTCCACGACGTAGGTAGCGACTTGCTTCTTAACGCCCAGGACGACGGCGCCGCTCGTAGAGATCAACGCGATCGCCATCGACGCGAACGCGATGTATCGCCAGTTGCGGGCCTGCACGCGCGCCGATCCGATCCGTTCGTCCCACGCCGCAGCGGCACGAGCGTACGGGTTGTGACTGTCGTCCGATCCACCGTTCTTGCCGTAACCGGTTGTCATATTGGGAAAACTCATGTTGGAGTCCCTCCTGTGTTGGTTGGACCGCTCGTTCCTTTTGGCGAGCTTGACCCTGGCACGCGGCTGGCCGTATTCGCGGCTGTCGTACTGCTGCCCGCTTGCGCTGCTGTTGAGCCGGACACAACCGAGGCGGCGGTTGCTCCCGTCTTATTGCCTGTGCTGCCACTGCCGCCGGTGATCTTTCGGACAACCGCCGTTCCCGCCGACGCGACCAGCATCGCGCCTTTCGTCGGCACTGCCGCCGCCATCTTCACGGCCATGACGGCGGCGCGGGATCGACCCGCGGCCGTGGTTGTATTGATCGCCGCTGCGGTCGTATTGATCGCCGTGCCGACGCCCAGGCTCGGGCCGCCGATAATCATGTCAGTGGCCAGGCGCGAGGCGACTAGCGAAAGTGCCATAAGAAGCAGCGCCGCCAGGGCGATGCAAAAGGCCTGATAGGTCGTCACGGTCTGGCCTGCCGGCACCTTGAGTGATTGGAAGATGTTGTTGCCCACACCAAGCACGAGCGTCAGCACCATCAGGCGCACTCCGGACCCGACCACCCAACCCAAAGGGCGCTCGGCGATGAATGCCGTTTTCGACAGGACCGCAAACGGCACCAGCACGAAGGCGGCCAGGCTGCCAAACTTAAACGTCAATACCGCGACGACGACCTGAATGGTGATGACGCAGAACGCGGCGACAATCGCGGCGACCGCAAGGAAGAGAAATATGATCTCGACTATGTTCTTGAAGAAAGCGACCGGCCCTGTCAGCCGCGCGATCTGATCCATGAGCGGCTGCGCGGTTGTATATCCGAGATAGGCGATGTTCCCAGGCTGGGAGGTGTAGTAGCTCGCACCGTCGAATCCGCCGGCCTTGAGGCCGAGATTCATGAAGGACGACGCTAGCTTATCGGTGAGCGACTGCCAGTTCTGAATGATCCAGGCGAAAAAGCCGATGTAGACGATTTTCCTCGCAAAATGGGCAATGACATGGTCATCGCTCAGCGCCCAAAGCGCCGCCGACCACATGATGCTCAGGATAATGAGGACGTTGAGAACCCAAGTGACATCACCCTTGATGAGCCCAAAACCGCTGTTGATCGCGTTGATGTACTGGTTAGCCACATCGTTGATGAGATCGGGGCCACCGTTGCCAAAATCAACTGCCAGAATCGCCGTCATGGGAGCACCTGACCTTTCCTCGCTGTCCATTCGTGGTTACTGACCTGCCAAGGGAAAAGCATTCGCCATAGAGCTCGTTGGCTGCTGAGGATTCGCCCAATCGCCGCGGACCGCCTGTTGCTGCTGAAGCGCGTATGCTTGTTCTGCCTGATCCTGCGCATTGCGCTCGACTTCGGCGCGAGCATCGGTGATTTCCTGAGCCTGTAACGCTTGAAGCTGCGCCACCAGCGTCGCGACTTCTTCATTGCCGGCTTGCATGGCCGAGGTGGCACCGGACGCGGAATTGGAATGTTCGACGTAGGATTGAATGCGCTGAGCGGTCGGTTGCAGATTCAAATAGGTCTGATTTTGGACGGTGCGGTTTTCGACCAGGACGTTTCTCTCTTCCTGATCCCAACCGTTCTGCATGGATTGGTAGCTGGCGTCCGTCATGTTTGCGTAGTTGCTCGGATCGGATGGATATTGGCTGTTCAGCGCGCTTCCGGGATCGGTGGACGAGTAGGTTGTGCCGGCTTGGCCGAAGACCTGCTGCCAGATATTCATGCTTTGCAGAATTCCGGGTAGCTGAGTGAAGTTCCAGCTTTTCAGCATGGCCACTTCGTTAGTGACCTCTTGGTAGAGCTGGTCAACCATTTCCACATCGTCCGCCACCTGGATAACCGCTTCGGCGAAGTTGGTGGGATCGAAGACGATGTCCGCGAATGCGGCCGTGGGCACAAGCAGCGCCGCCGTTGCAGCGACAATGAGAAACCGTTTCTTTGAGCGTGTCATGGCAAACCTCCTATTTCACAAATTCCTTCAAGTGTTTTGTCCGCAATTCAATTCTGAAACGGATCGACGATTGTCTCCGTCGGCGGCACCGGGTTATCCCAACCAGTGCGGACCCGCTGCCGTTCAGCATCCGCGAACGATGATTCCGATTGCTGTTGGGCTAATTTCTCGGTTTTGAGCCGGGAGCGCGCGACCCTCAGAGATTGCAGCTTGGCCAGTTCACCCGAGGCGACCGCGAGCAGATCGTTGTGAGCCTGGACCGCCGACGTTTCGCCGGATGCAGAGTTCGACGCATCGACGATTTCCTGTACCTGTTGCGTCGTCGTATCCATGTCCTGGTAGACCTGATTCTGTAATTGCCGATTCTCCACCAGCGATTGGCGCTGGTTATCCGTCCACGTCGATTGATCCGACTGGTACTGCGCCCAGGTGGCGTTGCTCATGTTCGCGGGATAGCGCGTGTCGAGTTGGCTGGCCGGGTTCGGCGTGCTGTAGAGGCTGGACTCCAGTTGCCCTTCCACGCCGGAGACGATTCCGGCAATGTTCGGAACCGCGCTCAGGTTGAGATGCTCCAGTTCCTTGACTTGGTTCTCCACCTGCTGAACCACTGCGTCGATCTGCTCGCCAAGGTCCACCACCTTCAGGACATTCTCGACCAGCGCTACGGGGTCTAAGACAATGTCGAACAAGAAGGCGTCCGCCCGCCGCGCCGGGACAAACACCAGCGCCGCACCAGTCGCAAGGAACACGGCCGCCAGAAGCCTACGTCGCTGCGGCGGATGCTTCGGAACCATTCGGATTGCCGTTGAATTCAAGGATGAGTTGGTCATGATCTTTCCTTTCAGTGTTGAGTGTTTCCAGGCGCTCGGCCCAATGACCGAGACCCCGTTCTTTCAGGTAAGCGGCGGCGAAGCGTTCGCGGGCGTTCTCTTTCAGTACATTGGTGATCCGCGTTTGATCCTGCGGTGAACCCGCGGCGCAAAAGGCCAGCGCCAGTTCGCCCAGGCCAAGTTCAAAGAGCCGGTTGCCTTCACGGCTCTGGTAGTAGTAGTCCTTTTTCGGAATCGACTGCTGGAGGATTTGCAGTTGCCGCTCGTTCAGACCGAACGATTCGTATACTTTCCGCGTGCGCTCCTCCATCGCATTGCCGTTGGGCAGGAAAATGCGCGTCGGGCAGTTTTCGATGATCGCCGGCGCGATCGGGCTGTCGGCGATATCCGACAAACTTTGCGTGGCGAAGATGACTGCCACGTTTTTCTTCCGGAGCACCTTCAACCATTCACGGATCTTGGCGGCAAACAGCGATTCGGTCAGATACAGCCATGCCTCATCCAGAATCATCAGCGTCGGTGAGCCGTCGAATCGCTTCTCCAATCGGCGGAACAGGTAGGTGAGCACCGGCAACAGCGCCGACCGGCTGTGCATCAGATGTTCCATCTCGAACGCCTGCCAGCGCGCGCCACGCTCGCCATCGTCGTCAGTCAGAGTATCTTGATTCGCATCGAGCAGGCGGCCATGCGGCCCATCGAGCGTGTAGCTTCGCATGGCCTGTCGCACATCGGCATCCTGTACAAGACCCAGGAGCGTGCTGAGAGTGCGCTGCGCTCGCGGCATCGAACCCAGGTTGGACAGCGCTCCCCATAGTTCCTGTTTCCGTGCCGGCGTGACCTCAGCCTTTTCCCGGTGCAGCAGGTCCGAAACCCATTCCTGCGCCCAGGCCAGTTCTAATTCGTCGTCGATGCCAGCCAACGGTTGGAAGCAAATCTCTGCGCCATCGCCGCCGAGATCGTAGAAGTCGCCGCCCATCGCCAACGTCATTGCGCGGCAGCTTGCGCCCTTATCAAAGATGTAGACGCGGGCGCCGGGATATCGCAGCCATTGGCAGGCCAGGAGGTTCAGAAGCGTTGACTTACCGGCGCCGGTGGGACCGGCAATGATCGTGTGGCCGACATCCCCTTGGTGCAGTGACAAGCGAAATGGCGTGGAGCCTTTTGTGCGCGTGACCAGCAGTGGCGGCCCGCTCAGGTGGGTGCACTGCGCCGGCCCGGACCAAACAGCACTGAGCGGGACGAGGTCGCAGACGTTCAGGGATGACATGAGCGGCCGGCGCACATCCGCGTAGGCGTGACCCGGCAGACTTCCCATCCATGCTTGAACCGCGTTGAAATCTTCGATTTCGGTGACCAGGCCCACACCGTCCACGACTTGTTGCACGGCCCGCGCTTTTTCTGTCGCGGTTTGTTCATCCTCATCCCACACCGTGATCGTCAGCGTGAAATCCCCGAACGAGCAGTGATCGCCGCCGAGCTCCTGCAAGGCATCGTCCACATCCTCCGACTTGTTCAAGCTGTCGGAATCCTCCAGCTTGCTTTCCTGTTTGGTGATGGCCTCCTTGAGCAGGGTCACCATCCCCTTGCGCTTGGCAAACCACTGGCGGCGCAGCTTGTTCAATTGACGAGTGGCGTCCGTCTTATCCATCGGGAGGTAACGCCCAATCCAGCGGTACTCGATCGGCAATTCGTTCAGGCGGTCCAGCAGGCAGGGAAGCGTGCGATTGACGTAGGCGCGGATCGAGACCGTCTTGAGAAAGAGCCCTCCGAGACGCGGTGATAGGCCGCCGGCCAGGGGCCGGTCGGTGATCATTTCGTCCAAATAGAAAGGCACATCCGGCACCGCGACGTTCAGCCGCCGATCCGAGATGCACGAATGCAGGTACGTCAGCGTTTCGCCGTCGTCCAACGGATGGACTTCGGGCATGAACGACGCCATCAGGTTCACGATTTGATCCACTTGGCCGAGGAAATGATCGAAGTGGGCGCGGTAAGAAACCCGCCCATCCACTTTGTTGTTGGGCCTATCGATAAAGAAATCGCCCAGGCGCGTCATACCTTCGGCTGGCGGCAAATACGTGAAGGTGATGAAGCACTGGCTTTCAAAATGGATCGCATCCGCCGTGAACGAATCCCGGCGTTCCTGATCGACCAGTGCCGCAATCGCGTTCGGAAACTCGCTAGCCGGATAGACGTGAGCCAATCGCCGTGACGCCTCGACATGCACACACCAGTGGGAACCGAGGCGGCGAAGCACGTTGTTCATGCGTGCACGGGCGGCGACCAGCTCGTAAGGCGTTGAGCTATCCAGGTCGGGGCCACGGAACGCAACGGTTTTTTGCAAGCTGCCATCTTTATTGAGCATCACGCCACGGGCGATAAGAGTTGCCCACGGCAGATGGTCAGCAAGACGTTGGGGATGTTTGCGATATTCGCCAAGGTTCCACATGAACGTATCTCCCAAGGGGCCGGAGGTCAGGAATCCAAATGCGTCGGTTGGCGGATATGACGCCGGAAAATGTCAAACCAATGCGGATCGCGTTTGCTCATCAGTACGGCTGCCATGTGCAGCGCCGCGCCCACCGGGAATCCAAGCCACCACAGGTGAAGGCCCATGCCGATGACCAGGGCGAGCGTGCCGTTAAGGATGGCGAACGTCCGCGGCGCGCCACCCATGAGGATCGGTTGGGTCAACGCCACATGGAGCGGGACTTCAAAACCTTCGATTTCTTCCGGGCGCGCCATGGTCAACTCACCTTCCACAGAGCAAGCGAAGTCTCACTTACCACCCAGCGCCGCCGTCGAAGCCGAAGAACGTCACGCCGAAGCTGGTGGCCGTCACCGCGATGGACACGCCCAGCAGCAGGCCGAGGATTCGCCGCAGCCCACCACCTTCGCTGAACGCAAAACCAAATCCGATGACCACAATGGCCAGGATGCATAGCGCCTTGGCCACCGGCCCGGTAAAACTCGCCAACACCTGATTGAGCGGCCCTTCCCACGGGAGGGGCTGGCCTCCGTTGGCGGCGGCCGCGCGAGCCGTGTTCGGAATTGCCACGGACATTGCTGCCCCAACGAGGGTTGGCACCAGCAGCGAAGATCGACTCAGAATTCGGACTTTCATGGGATTACTCCTCTTGTTATCCATTACCGAATGGCATTGACTAATGCGATGACTTATTCGGTATGGACAATACCGTACACATGCCGAACAGCCGAGTCAAGAAAAATGTTCGCAATTTGTTTGGGTCGGATTGAATTCCGCAAGTTGGCCGAAATATCCGGCTCGCGCGGCGCGGTGAAAAGACCTCAATGTGTTGGCAATCCAATCCGTCACATGGTTCGTGACGGCTGGAATGGTGCCGCGTTCATTTACCAGAGCTGGTGCTACGCGAGATTCGGGATTTCGCTACGCACCGAGCAGCGAAATCGAATCGGAGTCCGCGCGTGTGGGGGGAGAGAATCCAAAAAACGGGAGACTTTGAGACTGCCACGTTTAACTTTTGGAAACCGCTGTACTTCTGTTTCGTATTTTAGTCTCGACCCTCCGAAGCGATGAGACTTTTACGATGGCATCAATAAGGGATTGTTGACCATCAGCAAATTGGGTTCCGATGATCGAGGTGGCGGACCGCGGGCGCGCACCGCATGACCTATTCCTCGTCGTGCGATCCCGCACCGATTCGCTGGCGATGCATTTGGGCCATTGCGGCACGATCTTCCGTACCCGCATCCAACCAGTGCAGAATCAAAGCCTCAATCACCCTTTTGGGATTGGACAAGTGCTGCGCGCAGTCATCTTCAAAAGCAGTGAAAGTCTTGGTGTCGAAGCGATACGTCCGCTGGACGGTCTTAGGGTGTGGTTCCGGTTTCGACGCTCCACGAGTTGAACGGGGGCTAGCCATAATGCACATATTCTACAGTGGATACGACGGTATGCAAGATACCAAACAGATAAGTTGAAGTTAATCGGGAAGAAACGGCTATGCACAAGGACCCCGCCTTTTAACGGCAATTTGAGCGGCAGCGGACACTTGGACCGTCTCACCGACGCTCTGCGCTGTTTGTTGGACGCTGCGTCCCCGGCAATCGCGGAATCAGCCAAGACGGTACACCTTTGAGAGTTCCGCCAGAACCTCGTCGCGCGTGCCACTGCGGAAACCGAGCGACTTGAGATCAACGTCCTCGCCAGCCATTCGGGAAATGAAATCACGGAGATCCTTTTTGACTGCTTCGGGAGCCGCTGGATCAATCGTGGGATCGAGAATTTGGTACAGCCGGAAGACATCGTTTTTATGTTTCTTGATCGTCTTGCTGTCGATCTTCTCACCGTTCTTCTCGCGTTGGGTGAGATCGAGCCATGCTCGCGCCTTCAACGTGATGAGGTGCGCAGCGCCCACCGCGGGAAGGCCATCGACTTCCCGCCTGCCGGACTGGATGAATGCGTAGTAGCCGGTATCCATCAGAATCGCCGAAAGGCTCGACACGTCTTCCTCCATCGGAAGAGGTGTCAGGTGACTGCCCTCGGCAACCTCCAGCATATCGGGTTGCCGCGCGAAGAGTTCGAGCATGAACGGATAGCTCTCATTCTTAGGCTTTTGGAAGCGGTAGAACTGTTTTTGGCCGGTTGACTTTTCTTGGACCTGGTAGCCGGCGGCGCGCACGAACACCCAAAACGCATTGACAAAAGCGGCATCCAGCGCTTCGACGCACAGGACGATGTCGAGGTCCTTGGTTGCACGAAATTCGAGTCCGGCGCCGGTCATGGCGATATCGCAGGCGGCACCGCCGATCAGCACATAACGGTCAGCGTAATCACGAAAGTGCGCGCGGAAGATGTCCAGGCCCTTCACCATTCCAGTTTCCTCATCATTTCTTCGAGGGACGCTTCGATGCGCTCGTTGCGGTCATCCTTCAAAGAAAGGTATAGCGACAATGGATCAACCACATCGCGATCGGCGAATAGGGCCGGAGGATAGCTCCAAATCTCGATCTCATCCGTATCGGAGTCGCGGGTTGGCACCGTAATCGACTTGTGTTTCTGCCGCAACGATTTCCAGTCCTCGCGGGTCAGTGCGTAGGTGGCATACGCCGGCGAGGCGAGCATGGAATATTGTGCCAAAGCCGAGAGCCCCGCATGGAGGCCGGCGACCCTGCCTTCGGTGCGGCGAATGAACAGTCGTTTGTTCACTGGGCTGCGAAGTAACGGCAGCGCCCTGGTCCATAGTTCCTCACCGCGTCCAGTGAATCGAAGACAGCGCTCCTTGCCGCGAACCGTTACCTCTGCGAGTTTCGCGGCCTCCAACTCGTCAAACGCGCGGGTCATGGTCATCGCGGAGTATCCCAGGCGCTGAGCCATTTCCAACGGAGTACGCACTTCGACTTTGCGGAGAAGCGTGTGGATAATCACAGCCTGAGTCGATGGACTCAATGTGGGAAGTTCCGAACGCAAGCTCCGGAAATGTTCCCGCAGATCAATCGCCAGCGTGGGCAGATACATCTGGTTGCCCGGAACAATGAAAGGCACTTTGTGTTCAATCAGACGCTTCCGGTTGTACGCCGTCACCCGATCGCGCACATAGACCACGTCAGCTTTTTGCTTGGTCTGAATTAGATCCATGTGCTTGCGCAGAGCGGCGGGTGATCGTTCTGCTGGTGCCGTGTCGATTACCAGGAGGCAATGCCGCCCCAGGAGGTTCATCTCTGCAAAGCCGTACAGTTCCTTGAGGAAATGGGGAAGGCGCTCTTTGCCGCGCCAAGGCGTGGTGGTCACGCCGATGCCAAGGTCATCGTGGAGGTAGCGTTCGAGTTGTTGGAGTTCCGTCTGCATCGCCGATATCACATTAAAACTGCACGATAACATACAGAGTGTTACCGTGCAATTCAAGTGTTATCGTCATGGTTCGCGAACGGCTTTATGCTAAATTGATCGAACTTCTTCGTCGGGGTGACGCCCCGGAGGTTCATCCATTTTCGACCCGTTTGCGCGTACACTGGCGCGTACACTACGGATTGAAAAACATGGGTTACATGGTATACTTGTTGACCGTAGGCGCGTTGTCGTAAACGACGCGGTGACCATAAGTTATTGATTTCACAAAAAGTTCCGGATTTTGAGCTTATAACGCTCATAACCCGGAGGTCGGAGGTTCGAATCCTCCCCCCGCTACTTCCCTTACTCAGGCAGAGCCAACAACTTATGTGGCTCTGCCTGATTTTATTTTAGGGGCACGTTTCGTCGCTTCCCCTAAACTTCCCCTGTGGATGTGCATTTCATGCAGAGCCGGGATTCGTTACGGCTTTGTTTCGGGCGCTTTGGCGCTCGAGGAGGTATGCGTCCATGGCCAGTCTTCTCAAACGCGGGAGCAAGTTCTACATTCGCGTGTATGTCAATGGAAAAGCAAAGGATATCGCTACCAAAACGACCAACATTAAGATCGCGGAAAAGCTGTTGCAGAAGGTGGAATACGAGAATGCCTCCGGCCAGCTTGCCACGGCCACCAGAACGCCGCTGGCAAAACTGCTTGAGGACTTCGTTGCGCATCTCCGCGCAAACCATCGGCAAAAGTCCATCAAGAATGATCTCTCCCGGCTGCGGATGATCTTTGGTCCGCTGACGCCAGCCTTGGAACTTGCCGCCAAAAAGGACAATTTGACAGGGGAAGTTCAGGGGAAGTCGCAAGAGCCGGAAGCCACGGAACCGCCCCGGGTGGTGGCCGAATATGCCGAGCAAATCAATCCACCGCTGATCAACCGTTACCTGGATCACCGCGCGGCGGTGGTCGGCCCAAAAACTCTGAACGCAGACCGTGAAATTCTCTACCGGCTGTTCCGTTACGCCATCGAGCATCACGGCCTGGTCTATCCCGATCCACGCCTCAAGAATCCGGTGGACGGCGTTCGTCCCCGGAAGCTCCCGGCCCACGACATTCGGTTTCTCAACCCTGAGCAGATCAAATCCCAGTTGGAAGCGGTAAAAGACGAATCGGAACTGCATGCAGCCGTGGCGATTTTGATCTATGCGGGCCTCCGCCGTGAAGAGGCATTGTGGCTCACGCGCGAGGATCTGGACCGTAAAGCGGGCTTGATTCGCATCCGGGCCAAAACGATCGACGGCCAATTTTGGCAACCAAAGACTGGGCGAAATCGCTCTGTACCGATCAGTACCGCGCTCGCTGCGGTCTTGGACAAATACAAACCATCGGCAGCCGGGCCTTGGTTGCTGCCTAGTCCCGAAGGCGTCCGATGGGACCCGGATAATTTCAGTCATAAGCTTGCTGACGAAAATGCGAAGGCAAAGCTGCCGTGGACGTGCTTGGATTTTCGGCACACGTTTGGTTCGATGCTGGCCCAGCGCGGCATCAGCCTGTACAAAATCAGCGCGATGATGGGTAACTCGCCGGAGATTTGTCGCCGCCACTATGCGGCGCTAATCCCGGACCAGTTTGTCGGCGACGTGAATTTCGCGGCCTGAGCGCAGTGCGTCAAAGCTGAACGGGCGGTTACGAGGACGGACAGGTTTGTGATGGCGAAGGAACATCCCGATTTCCCGCGACTGCTTGAGGCGATGAAAGTCGCCACTGGTCGCGCTCGGCCATGGGCGGGAACCATTTTTCGCTCCGCGCCGCCGAAATGGGCCACCGGCCGGGAAATGCTCACCGGCGTTGGGAGCATGAAGTCCGGCGCTCGGTTTAACGCGCCCGGTAGCTTCCCCGCCATTTACGGCAGCACGACGCCAGAACTGGCCATGATTGAATCGTTGGCCTATCAGCGCCGCGCCAATCTTCCGTTGGAGCGGGCAATGCCATTAGTGTTCAAGGCCATCTCGGTCGATGTCCAACGGTGTGTGGACTTAACCGAAGCCGTGGTACTCGCTGATATCGGTCTGACACTCGATCAGATTCGGACCGAAACTTGGTGGCTGGCTCGCGCTCGCGGTGAGGAATCTTTGACTCAAGCGATTGGCCGGGCCGCTCACGAATGCGGCATCCAATCGCTTCTGGCCGCATCAGCGCACGCCGTGGATCAGGGCGTCAACGTCATTGTATTACCGGACCACCTCAAGCTACCCAGCCGCGTAGCAGTGCTTCGACGCCCCACGAAATAATGCCCTCAATCGTCGATATGAATCCGTACACGCACATTTGCGTGTTATCGTGCTTGACTTTTTGCACGATATGGCCAAGGATGTCTTAAGAGGTAACGATCATGGCCACGGCGATAAAGCACTCTCGCGTTCATTCGAAGGTACGCAAGCCGGTTTCCGGTCAGTCCGCCGGCGTCGAGGTGCGCGATTTGCGACGACGCCACGCGCTATCCCAGGGCCTTCTGGCTCGACTGCTTGACGTATCGCTGCGCACGGTCTCCGGTTTGGAATCCGGCTCGGTCGTCCCGGCTCAACTCCGGCGAAACCTGGTGCAGGTGACTCGCCTCTGTGGTGCGTTGGCCGAAGCAATGGAATCCAGCTACGTCGGCCGTTGGTTGGATGAGCCGAACGAAATGCTTGGGAGCCTTAAGCCGGTCGAAGCAGTCGAGCGCGGTCAGATCGACTTGGTATGGCAGGTGGTCGAGGGATTGCGTTCGGGATCGCAGCTATAGCGCCTGTGCCCGTCGCTCGTGCGCATCGCTTCCCCTCTAATGCGAAGACCCCGCTCGAACGCGGGGTCTTCGTTTCCCTTACTCAGGCAGAACAAGAAATCATCTATGGTTCACGGCACCTCCTTTCGTAATCCTCTATGTCCTTGAGCAGGTATCGCACAATGCCGTGCTTTCCATGCCCGAGACAGAATGCCTTCACACCCGCAGCCTCCAAATTCCTCCGCACGGTACTTCGATCACAGGCCCAGCGATCGGCAACCGCCTTGAGGGAAACATATCCTCCGCTGACAGTCCCGCTCTTGGATTGGGGCGCTTTAGCCGACTCGGGCCATGCCAATTGATTACTCATGGATACTTCGACCTTCTTGGGTAACGAAGGCTGACGCCATTGATCGTCTTCGACCGCTACGCGGCGTTCGCCGCCCTCTTCACCACCGGAGTTAGCATATTGTTCGGTATTGTCAAAGTCAACGGTTTATTTGACTTTATTCTTCCTGGCCGGCAGTGTTCGCTTTCGCGTCGCGCATTCTCTGTTGAAGACACAGCGTTTGGAATATTTAACCCCTTGCATACCGATGCATTAAGCCATAGAATTCGCCTTATGGCCACGTCTCGCCAAACCCGCGGCGCTTCCAAACCGGAACCATCCCCAAAAACGGTTCAAAGGACTTATCGCTTTGACAACAAGACTTTTGCCGCGTTTGAAGATGACTGCGCTCAGCATTTGTCCAATCCGAAGCGGGTCATAGAAGCTCTGATCCTCCACTGGTTGGATGCGAGTGCCGAAGAGCGTGCGGCTATGGCTCAAATACATCGCCAGCGGATCGGGGCGGGTTCCCAGGACGAAGAATGAGCCGCTCCGCATGAAAGTCTCAATTCGCAACGGAGTGGCTTCTCGTCCTTGATCACGCCGCGTCCAATGGCCTCAACGCGGTTGATTTCTAACAGTTGGGGCGAATCCACCCCGGCATACCCGTCCACGGCGTTGAATTCTCAACTCTTTGGCTATCCCACGTTGCGAAATTAGCGTCTCTCCAACCACCGCATCTTGAGCGGACGTTTCGTTGCGCCCGGCGATCGCGCCACTCCACTGCGTCTCGCCGATTCGGACGCTCGAACAAATTCAATCGAACCAAACAAAATACGAACTTTTTTCTTGACTCGGATGTTCGGCATGTGTACGGTATTGTCCATACCGATTAAGTCATCGCATTAGTTAATGCGGATCGGTAGTGCCTAATCAATAGGAGTCATTCGATGAAAAGCCGAATTCTGCGTCGATCCTCGCTGCTGGTGCCGACGCTCGTCGGGGCAGCAATGTCCATCGCAATTCCAAACACCGCTCGCGCCGCGGCTGCCAACGGTGGTCAGCCGCTTCCCTGGGAAGGTCCATTGAACCAAGTGCTGGCGAGCTTCACCGGCCCCGTGGCCAAGGCGCTGTGCATCCTGGCCATCGTGGTCATCGGATTTGGTTTCGCGTTCAGCGAAGGCGGCGGACTCCGTCGCATTCTCGGTCTGCTGCTGGGCGTGTCGATTGCGGTCACGGCCACCAGCTTCGGCGTGACGTTCTTCGGTTTCGATGGTGGTGCTGGCTGGTAACGGTTCGACCAACTCACCGCCGGTCCAAGCGCTCAGTAGGAGAATGGCTATGTCGCGCCCCGAAGAAATCGAAGGCTACGAAGTGCCGCTCCATGTGGCACTGACCCAACCGATCCTGATGGGCGGCGCGCCGCGGACATTCGCCATTCTCAACGGCACTGTCGCCCTGGTGGTCGGAATGGGTTTGCATCTGTGGTGGCTTGGATTTCCAGCGGGCGCAGCTCTGCACATGGCGGCGGTGCTGATGAGCAAACGCGATCCGCATTGGTTTGACATTTTCCGGCGTCATGTCCGCCAGCCGACGCATTTGGATTCGTGACCCCCTGACCTCCATTGGGAGATACGTTCATGTGGAACCTTGGTGAATACCGCAAACATCCGCAGCGCCTCGCTGACCATCTGCCCTGGGCAACGCTCATCGCGCCGGGCGTGATGCTCAATAAGGATGGCAGCTTGCAGAAAACCATCGCTTTTCGCGGTCCCGATCTGGACAGTTCAACGCCTTACGAACTTGTTGCGGCACGCGCCCGGATGAACAACGTGCTCCGTCGCCTCGGTTCTCACTGGTGCGTGCATGTGGAGGCGTCAAGGCGATTGGCGCACGTCTATCCGGCCAGCGACTTCCCCAATCCCGTCGCGGCAATGATCGATCAGGAACGCCGCGATTCTTTCACGGCGGATGCCCTCCACTTTGAAAGCCAGTGCTTCATCACTTTCACCTATCTGCCGCCGGCAGAAGGGATGACGCGACTGGGCGATTTCTTCATAGACAGGCCCAACAACAAAGTGGAGGGAAGAGTTTCCTATCGCGCCCATTTCGATCACTTCCTGGGCCAAGTGGATCAGATCGTGAACCTGATGGCATCCTTCATGCCGGAAGTCCATCCGTTGGACGATGGCGAGACGCTGACCTACCTGCACTCGTGCATTTCGGATCGGCGGTTGACGGTCGCTGTGCCGGACGTTCCGTTCTATCTGGACGAAATGATTACCGACCGGCCTCTGGCCGGCGGACTGTCGCCGCGTCTCGGACGGCTCTTTCTCAAAACCGTCTCGGTCCGCGCCTACGTCAATCGCACACTTCCCTGCCTGCTGGACCGCCTGAACGAATTGCCGATCGAGTACCGATGGATCGGCCGTTTTCTGCCCATGGACAAGACTGACGCCACGCGCCAACTGAACAAGCTGCGCCGCCAGTGGTTCGCCAAGCGTAAGGGGATGGTAACCCTGCTCAAAGAAGCCATCACCAAACAAGAGAGCAAGCTGGAGGATTCCGACAGCTTGAACAAATCTGAAGATGTGGATGCCGCGCTACAGGAACTCGGCGGCGATCACTGCTCGTTCGGGGATTTCACGCTGACGATCACGGTGTGGGATGAGGATGAGCAAACCGCGACGGAAAAGGCGCGGGCCGTTCAACAAGTCGTGGATGGCGTGGGACTCGTTACTGAAATCGAAGATTTCAACGCGGTGCAGGCATGGATGGGAAGTCTTCCCGGTCACGCCTATGCCGATGTGCGCCGTCCGCTCGTGTCGTCCCTGAATGTCTGCGATCTCGTGCCGCTCAGTGCCGTTTGGTCCGGGCCGGCGCGATGTGCGCACCTGGACGGTCCACCGCTGCTTGTCACGCGCACGAAGGGCTCAACTCCATTCCGAATGTCTCTGCATCAAGGCGATGTGGGACACACGATCATTGCCGGTCCCACCGGCGCGGGTAAATCAACGCTTTTGAATCTTATCGCCTGCCAATGGCTGCGTTATCCCGGCGCTCGTGTTTACATCTTCGACAAGGGAGCAAGCTGCCGGGCCATGACGTTGGCGATGGGCGGCGACTTCTACGACCTGGGCGGCGAAGGCGAAGAGATTTGCTTCCAACCCTTCGCCGGGATCGAAGATGAATCTGAATTGGCCTGGGCGCAGGATTGGATCGCGGACCTTCTGCACCGCGAAAAAGCGGAAATCACTCCGGCGACCAAACAGGAGCTTTGGGCCGCGCTGTCCAACCTGGCTTCGATGCCGCGCGTGCAACGCACTCTCAGTACGCTCCTCGGTCTGGTTCAAGATGCCGATGTCCGGCAAGCCATGCGGAGTTACACACTCGACGGACCGCACGGGCGGCTGCTGGATGCAAACCATGACACTTTAGGCGACGGTGACGTGGAGCGCGGCGCGCGATGGCAGGCATTCGAGATGGAACACCTGATGCACTCGCGCAGCGCGCTGCTGCCGGTGCTGACTTATCTGTTCCGCCGATTGGAGAAGCGGTTTGATGGCTCGCCGACGCTGATGATTCTCGATGAAGCGTGGCTGTACCTGACCGAATCGCTCTTTGCCGCCAAGATCCGCGAGTGGCTCAAAGTGCTGCGCAAGAAAAACGTGGCGGTCATCTTCGCCACGCAAAGCCTCTCGGACATTGCGGACAGCGCGATTGCGCCGGCGATCATTGAGAACTGCCCGACTCGCATTTTCCTGCCCAACGGCAATGCGCTCGAGGAGCGGACGCGGAAGGTCTACGAATCGTTTGGGCTGAATGAGCGGCAACTGCAAATCCTACAACAGTCGATTCCCAAGCGCGATTACTACTACCAGAGTCGGGAAGGCAACCGGCTATTTGAACTCGGCCTGGGTGAATTGGCGCTGGCGTTCTGCGCCGCCGGTTCGCCACAGGATCAAGCGCGAATCAGCCATGTGCTGAACGAAACTGGCCGGACGCATTTTGCGCGTGCGTACTTGAACGAACGGGGCCTGGGGCATTGGGCCGATCGTCTGGAAACCCTCAACACCGAAAGGATCGATCATGAGCAACTTAACCTTGAATTCGACGGCAAACCTGACGAAGCCGCCGCGGCTGCGACGTAAGGGTTTGGCGGTTCTGCTTCTCGCAACGGGTGCGGCGGTCGTTTTTCTTCCGGCGCGCCGGGCCAATGCTTTCTTGTTCGACATTGTGCTGGACCCGATTGCGCTGGTGGAAAATGTCCTGAAGGTGGTGGACCTCGGCGAGCAAATTGACGCGGTGGTCCAGGAAGTCGAGGACCAGGTTAAGCAGCTTGAGCATCTCAACCTGAGCAGTGTTCCGAACATTGCCGGAATCGTTTCCGGTGTCGAAGGGCAATTGGAGTCCAGTCTTTACGACACACCAAATCCGTCCGGCCAACTCAACACGCGCTATCCAGCGGATATGAGCGACGCGACGTGGGGGCAGTTCCAGTCGGATGAATCCACCTGGACGGAAGATCAGCGTCAATCGCTGACGGAGAACCGGCAAATACAAAATCAGGTTTATCAGGACATGGATACGACCACCCAGCAGGTGCAAAACATCGTCGATGCTTCCAACTCCGCGTCCGGCGAAACGTCGGCGATTCAGGCCCACAACGATCTGCTGGCAGTGGCATCGGGCGAACTGGCCAAATTGCAATCCCTGAAACTCGCCCGCTCCCGGCTCAGGACAGAAAAGCTGGCCCAACAGCAATCCGAGTCGTCCTATGCGGAAGCCGAACGGCAACGGGTGCGCAGCGATTGGGACAACCCGGCGCCGCCGACAGAGACGGTCGTCGATCCGTTCCAGAATTGATCGCTGAGAACACGCTCGAAATGGTTTGAACACAGGAGATTTGCCATGACACGCTTGAAGAAACGAATTTTGATTGCGGGTGCCGCTGCGATCCTGGTTTTGCCTGCGGCGACGTTCGCCGACATTGTTTTTGATCCGACGAACTTCGCCGAAGCGGTGCTCCAGGTGGCGGACGACGTGCAAATGGTTGACCAGCTCTATCAGGAGGTCACCAACGAAGTGGCCATGCTGAAGAGCTGGAACTTCACTCAGTTGCCCGGAATCCTGCAAAGCATGAACGTCTGGCAGCAGGTGTTCGGTCAAGCCGGAAGCACCTACACGTCCACCGATCCCGGTGGCACGCTGAACAGCCAATATCCATCCGATCCGAACAATTACGCCAACATGACCGATGCCAGCTACCAGTCGATGCAAACCGGCTGGGACCAGGAAGAGCGCAGCGTCCTGATTGAAAATCGCACCGTTCAGAACCAGACGTACCTGAACCTGCAACCGACCGCACAGCGCATTCAATCCTACGTCGAACATTCCAATTCGGCGTCCGGCGCCACCTCCGCCATGCAGGCAGGCAATGAAGAAGTGGCGACGCTGGTGGCGCAGCTTCAAGCGCTGCAGGCGCAGGAAATCACCGATGCCCGCGCCGAAGTCGAGCGCGATGCTCAGGCTCAGGCCGAACAAGCGTATGCGTTGCAGCAGCAACAGGCGGTTCGCGGCAATTGGGCCAATCCGGCGCAGCCGACCAGTTCCGTTGTGGATGCGTTCCCCGCGGCAAACCAATAAGGGCTGACGTTTCCCGAAGGAAGTGAGTGCCACGATGATGAATATTTTAGCACTGGATTACGGCCCCGATCTGATCAATGACGTGGCCAACCAATACATCAACGCGATCAACAGCGGCTTTGGCCTTATCAAGGGCGATGTCACCTGGCTTCTGAACGTGCTCATCATTCTGAGCATCATGTGGTCGGCGGCGCTGTGGGCGCTGAGCGATGACCACATCATCGTGCAGTTCGCCCGCAAGATCGTCTACATCGGCCTGTTCGCCTGGATCATCCAGAACTGGCAGAAGTTGACCGACACGCTGGCGCGGTCGTTCATGGATCTGGGCCTCAAAGCGGGCGGCTTCGACGGCGCGACCTATTACACGCAGCAGCCCGGAAACATCGCCTACTTGGGCTACACAACGGCGCAGCCCCTCATGGATCAAATCAGCCGGTTGACCGGGCCGGTCGCGTTCTTCAAAAACTTTGTCGAGATCGCGTTCCTCTTCCTCGCCATCTGCGCCATCGTCGCGGCGTTTTGCATTATCACCATTCAAGTTGTCGTTGCACTGCTCACATTCAAGTTCGGCAGCTTGGCGGCCTTCGTGCTGGTGCCATTTGCCGTCCTGTCCAAGACGGCATTTATCGCGGAGCGCCCGCTTGGATGGGTCGTCGGGTCCGGGGTACGGCTGATGGTGTTGACGCTCGTACTCGGGGTGGGAAACAACATTTTCCAAGAGCTGAAGGTCCCGCCTGGGCAGACTGTGACGACCTATCAGGCATTCTGCATCGCACTGGCGGCGCTGCTGCTCATGGTCTTGTCGCTGGTCGCATCTCGATTGGCATCGGACCTGATTATCGGCGGTCCAAGCCTGGGCGTCGGAACGGCGATCAATACGAGCGCCATGGCGCTGAACACAACGGCGGCGACCGCCGACAAAACGCGCTCGGCTGTTAAGGCCGTGAAGATGGCGGCGACAGTACCGGCGAAGGGCGTGATGCTTGCCGCGTCGGCGGGAACGGCTGTCCTTCGGAAAATCACCGGCAGCGGTAACAGCGCCGGCAATAAGCCTGGGACCACAGTCGCGTCAGCCGTCCCTGGAGCAACAGCGACTCAAGCGGGCGGTAGCCCAACGGCTTCCAACACGGCCAGCCGCGTGCCAGGGTCCAACACACCGGGCAAAAGCGGACCAACCAACACTGGAGGGACACCAACATGAGTTTTCCAAATTTGACAACCAGTTATGGCAAGAACGACGGAGCGGGTGACAGTCATAATCCGTATGCTCGCGCCGCTACGGCTTGGGATGATCGGATCGGGTCGGCGCGCGTGCAGGCACGCAACTGGCGATATATCGCGTTCGCGTCGATGGCGCTTGCCTTGATCTCTACAAGCGGCGCCGTCGTCCTGGGCATCAAGAAGCAAGTCGCCACCTACATTGTTGAGGTAGATAAGGCCGGGATGCCGGGTCGGATCACTCTGGCCAGCCAGCTATATCAGCCGGCAACGGCACAGGTGGGTTACTTCGTGGGGGAGGTCGTGCGGCTGGTACGCGAGCGTCCACTCGATCCCGTCGTGATGCGCCAGCAATGGACCAAGGCGTACCAGTTCCTCGCCGGCCAGGCCGTCAACGGGATGAACGAATATGCCGCTTCGGACACGGGGATGAAGACCCTCCCCGGTGAAGGCGCAACCGCTCGCACCGTCGAAGTCAGCAGCATTCTTCAAAAGGCCAACGACACATTTCAGGTGCGCTGGGTCGAAACGACCTATTCCAACGGCATGCGGCGGTCGCGCGAGGAATACACGGGGCTATTTCAGGTCAAGTTGATTCCCCCGCGCGATGAGTCGGATTCGTTCAAGAATCCCATCGGCGTCTACATCACGAACTTCACCTGGAGCAGGGAGTTTTCGGGAGCGGTGATGCGCGATGACGCGCTCCGCGCCAACCCGAATCCGCCGTCTCCAAATCCGAACAACTCTGACAATGGAGGTATGCCATGAATTACCGAAGCTTCTTATTGCCGAGCGCTCTTATCGTCACCGCACTCGCGCTTGGCGGGTGCGAATACTGCGAAACACCAACGGTGCCGGTGATGCCGGACCTGCGGTTGAGACCAGCGGCGCTGATGCCCGACGACTTCTCCACCTCGCCTGCGGTCGTCGAGGTCAAGGTGCCGGTGGCGAGTCCGCAACTTCGTCCCATTGGCGTCGGCAATAACGTGCCAGCGGCCCAATCGGGTGCGTCGGCAATCGCCGCGGCAAATGCCGGGGCGACGACGCAACCGACGACCGATGGCTTTCTGAATGCGATCCAGTATTACGACTATGCTCCTGGCGTCGTCTATACGGCCATCACTTCGCCGGGATACGTCACCACCATCGCGCTGCGCGCCGGTGAAAAGCTCATCACCGCCGCGGCGGGTGATACGGTGCGCTGGCTGGTGGATAGCGTGCAATCCGGTTCGGGCGAGTCGGCGCAGACGTTGTTGCTCGTCAAGCCGCGCAAGGTTGGACTGCAAACAAATCTGCTCATCACTACCGACCAGCGAATCTACTCGCTGGACCTGACCAGCATTGATACCGGCGTCTATCACACGATGATCGCCTGGAATTATCCCTTCGGGGATGTCGTAATGATCCGTAATCAGGTCGCCGCGCAACAGGCGGCGGCGCAAGCGACCGTGGCGACAGGCCCGGATCTGTCCAAGGCCAATTTCAATTACTGGATTCTGCGGCAGAAACACACGGCGACACCGCCCTGGTGCCCGCTGCGCGCCTTCGATGACGGGCGAAAAACCTACATCCAGTTCCCACCGAAAGTAACTGTCACCGAAGCACCGCCGCTGTTTGTCATGGGACGCAACGGCGATGCGCAGCTCGTCAATTACCGGGTCAGAGGCGACTGGTACATCGTGGACCGCCTGTTCGACAAAGCGGAATTGCGTCTCGGGCAAACGCCTCAAATCATCGTGGCGATTGTCCGTGCCGACGCGAAAGACTGAGGAGAACAACCATGAACCCCAACAACAACAGCGGAATAGGACCAGCAACACCAACGGCCGCAAACAGCGTAGAGCGGATCAATGTTCATGGAACGCCGCCGGCGGTGACGCGCGTAAGTCGGCGGGCGGTATTGCTGGTAGGCGTTTTCGGCGCTTCGCTCGGCCTGGTCGTCCTGATGCTCGGGTTTGGCGACCATAACCCGCCCCGAAAGGACGGAACCGCCGACGAAAATGCAATCCGGGCATCGGGACTGATCGAATCGGTCAGAAATCTGCCACAGGACTATTCGTTTGATGTGACTCGCCTTGGCGCCAGCTACGACGGCTTGAATAAACCGACGGCCGCGCCCGCAGCCGGTCCTTCCGGCCCTTCTGCAGAAGACAGGGCTCTTGCCCAGGCGATGCGTGAACTCGCCGAACAGCGCCGAAAGCTGCTTGAACAGCAGCAGAAGGAGGAACAAGCGGCTCTGGATTCGCCGTTGCTGTTCGGCGGCGCCAAGTCGTCAACAGCCTCTACGGGAACAGCACCGACGACCATGCCGACAGTGGTGATGCTCGGGCCGGATTCCAATCGCGCGGTCGGATTGAGTGCTGCCAGCAATAATCAGGACAGTAGCGCAATCGGCGTCGGCCCATTCGGCGGCGCGAATCAAACGCACCAGCAGGAAAAGGAAGCCTTTCTGACGCAGGGCGCGGCAGTTGAGCCGTACTTGTCCAAGCCGCTGCTCAATCCGATCTCCAAGTATGAGCTGAAAGCCGGCAGTGTCATTCCCGGCGCGCTCGTTACAGCGATCAACACGGATCTGCCCGGTGAAGTGATCGGTCAGGTGACGGAGAACGTCTACGACACCGTCACTGGCAATTACCTATTGATTCCGCAAGGCTCGAAGCTGCTTGGCAAATATCAGAGCCTCGTCACCAACGGCCAAAACCGAGCGCTCGTCGTCTGGCAACGGCTGATTTACCCCAACGGCAACTCGATCGTGCTGGACGGAATGCCGGGGACGGATGAAGCCGGACAAGCCGGACTACAGGATAAGGTCGATTACCACCTGGACAAGCTCGCGGAAGCGACGGCACTGACCACGGCCCTCGCCTATGGCGGTAACCTGGCTCGCAATCCCAATAGCAGCAGCGGCAACAATGGCCAAGACGTGGTTGGCGATACTGTGGCTCAACAAGTCAATCGGATCGGCGAGAAAGTGATTGACCGCGAACTCGACGTGCAGCCGACCATCACCATCCGGCAGGGCTGGCCCCTGCGCGTCCTCGTGAACAAAGACATGATCCTGGAACCGTATGTCCCTTGATGGAGATGTCCATGTCAGAGATTGCATTGCATCCGTTCCACCAGACAACTCGCGTGAAGTTGACCGTAGAAATCAATCACGAACTGGCGCAAGACCTGGAGCGCTACAAGGCGTTTTACAAACAGGCGTATGGCGCGGACGTGTCGGAATGCGATCTGCTCCGCGAAATGGCCCGTCGTTTCATGGATGGCGACCGTGAATTCCAAGTCGCCAAGTACGGCCTCAAGGCCCGATCGCGCGCTCCCCGCCAACCCGCCGCGCCTTCAGTGGCGGCGGCGCCGAAGGAGCAGCCATGATCGCGGCCACTGCGACCTTTGCTGTATTCAAGCGGCAATCGTCACCAACCACGATTCAAGTCGTCACGATCCTCACGGATCTGGCGGATATCCGGCCGCACGATGCGATCGCGCCGGCGTTGCCGACCTATGACGAGGCCGTGCGCATTGCGACCGAGCGGGGTCTGGCGCGGGAGCCCCGGATCGGATTCCTCAAGCAATTCGGCGTAGCCGAGTTTGTGCCCGTGTGCGAGCGCATTGTGTGCGGAACGGCGGAAGAACTGGATTCTCTTGCGGCCGCAATGACCTGAATGAACCCACTCAAACTGGAGGTATGATATGGCGCAATCAACGAACGATGCGAGCAAAACTGAGAAGACGGCAAATCGTCCGGTTCAGACCATCCGTTATGGCTCGGTCCGTGCCGCGATCTGGCGCAACATGGTGGATAACGGCAACGCCAGCCGGCCACTTTATTGCGTTACATTCAGCCGTTCTTATAAGGATGGCGAGAACAACTGGAAAGAAAGCGCTAGTTTCGGAGCCGATGACCTTTTGCTTCTGGCGAAAGCGGCGGACGAAGCACACACGTGGATTGCTCGGCAGCGATCGGCGGATGCGACCGCAGGTTAGCCGTTGAACCGCGTCCATCTCAAACTTTGCTTTGCTTTCATCGGCTTTTTCAGACGTTGCCGCAGCCTGCGAAGCCGCGGCAATCCGTGGACTTTGGACTCATTTCCCGAACATCCTCACGACAATAACATTCAAGACCGCTGCGCCGATTCCTCCTCCTAGTACGGGGAGCCAAAACGGCGGCGCGGCATCCCAGATAAGGCTCTTGCTGATGGAGACATTTGCGCGAGTCATTCGTCAGCGACGCAAGACCATGACAATAATGACGATGAGAATAATAAGTCCGACTGAGCCGCCGCCGACCCAAATATAATCGGCGAGAACGGGGGCCTCGGTCGTAATCATTGATAGGAGCAATGCGTGCATGACGGTCTCCTGTGAAGGAAGTTGGTTCAGTTAGGACCAATTACGCGTGCGCCCAAAGGGCGCGCTGCTTTCCATCGTTCCGATAGACGGCCAAAAGGATCAGCGCTTGGTGGTCGCTTTTCCGATCTCTTCCTGAACTTTGCCGACCGTTTTCTGCATCTTGCCTTTGATTTGCTGAGCGGTGTTACCTTTGACCGCTCCTGCAATGTCATTCAATTTCCCTTTCACCTGCTTGATTTGTCCGGCAGCAATGTCTTTACGTCCCATGAGTCACAACTCCTTTGATTAAATAATCCCGCCCAACATCATACGGGACTCGGATCGGTTCTTGATGGTGATTACTTCGCCGGTTTTGACACTTCAACACTCGTTTTGGTCGTTGCAGGCGTCGTCGTCTTTGTAGTCTGCGTTTGCGCAGGCGTCGTTTCGGTCTTGACGGTTTTTACCGGCGTCGTCGGGGGTTGCGTATCGGGCACAGATAACTCCTTTTTGTAATTACGTAGCAGTGTACATGTCACAATAACTTCAGATGTTCAATGAGATCGCTCGTCGCCAGGTTGATCAGTCCCGGCTTGGTGATGCCGTCATAATATCCAACGATATCCGCCAGCGTTGCAAAGCGGTCGTGGTGACAAAATCGCATCAAGACTTCCTTCTTCAGAAACTGAGGCAAAGATTTCGGGTCGCCATGCTATGGTTCATCAGAAGCCGCGCGGGATCACGTTAAAGATCAGCAGCAGCACCACGATCAACAGCACCAGCCCCAGGCCACCGGTCGGACCGTAGCCCCAATTGCGGCTGTATCCCCAATGCGGCAGGCCGCCGACGAGCAGCAGAATCACGAGGATTAGTAGTATCAATCCCATAAACGGCTCCTTTCGGAAGTCGTGAGAACCGGCGAGTTCAAGGAAACAAAAAAACCGACGCAACCGAACACCAGCAGTGTTCTAATTGCGTCGGCTTACTCGTTAACGGGGCTCCCGGCCATTGGCAGGGTTACCCTTTATTTAGTCATCCGATATTGTGGTGGGAACCCGATTTATTTAGGCTCCGCCAGAATTGCTATTATAGGCGTCTCGACCGGTGAAGGCGAGAAGATTGCAGAAATCTTCGGTATATTATTCCTTTCGTTGAAGACTTAGGACGAAATCGAAAGTGTCGTTTCAGAGCGAGGGATAAGCCGGCTCGAACAGCGGGTTATTTCACCGTTACTTCAGGCAGCGATAGGCGTTTTCGTTTCGTCGTATCCATCGATTCGATGGATGACTTCGATCAGCGAATTGATCTCGGCCTTGATGGACTCCCGAGCCTTCCCCGCTTTGATCGATGCTTCGGCTCTGGTGGCGGGTTCGGAAATGGGTGCGAAGCCATATCCGGAGCTTGCGCCAACAAGCTGGTGGACGGCCTGCTGTAGCGCGGCCAGATCGTTGCGCTCCATGAGATCGATTATCTTGTGCACCTCGCCGGGAAGCCCATCAACAAATTCCAGAATGATCTTCATCATTAGCGGATTGCCGGCAAGGCTGCTCTTGATGCGATTGGTGCCATTCATAGCGCAGGTCGAAGGTGGTGACCCATCGATGGCTGCTTCAGCTATTTGGTTGGGTATGGGTGAAGCATCATTTCCGAGTCCGTGATTGACCGTAGTCAAGAGTTTCTCCACGTCAACGGGTTTAGTCAGGTAGTCGCTGCATCCGCTTGCCAGGCACTTGTCGCGGTCTTCTGCCATGGCATATGCTGTTAGCGCGATGATCGGTATTTTCACTCCCCTACGGCGTAACTCGATGGTTGCGGTATAGCCGTCCATGACCGGCATCTGCATATCCATTAGGATTAGATCAAATGGCTCGGTGGTCGCTAGATCGACCGCGATCTGGCCGTTCTCGGCGCTAACCACCGCTGCTCCGGCGTCGCCCAGTAGCATCCGCAGCAACCGCTGATTGTCGCGCCCGTCCTCGACAAGAAGAATGCGCCCGCAAAGACGGACACGGGACCGCACTTCATGATCCAAAGGTGGTGGCAGCGACGCTTCGGTTAACCCTTGCAATATCTCCACCCCCGCAGAGGGGCCACCGTCGATTTTCACCATAAAGGTGCTTCCGGCGCCGATTTTGGAGGTGACGCTGACCCCTCCATTTAGAAGCTCAGCGAGCCGCCGGCTAATGGTCAGGCCCAATCCGGTACCCCCAAACTTACGAGTGATAGATGCGTCGCCCTGAGTGAACGGCCGGAAGAGCCGTTCCAGTTGTTCCGGCATCATTCCGATCCCGCTGTCGATCACGTCAACGCGCAATTTGACCTTCGGGCCGCCGGCTCCTTCATCCGTGATCCGCATGTCGATCCTTCCGGATTTGGTGAATTTCACCGCATTGCCGAGCAGATTGACGAAGATCTGCCGCAGCCGCAACGGGTCGCTCTGGATCAGGCGCGGGATCGGCCCTTGGAATGTTACACCAAACTCCAATCCCTTTTCCATCGCCCTTGGACGCATGAGTGAGATGATGTCCGATAGCAAGCCGGGTAAATCGCAGTCGATGCGCTCCACCGTCATCTGTCCAGCTTCGATCTTGGAGAGATCGAGGATTTCGTTAATGAGTTCAAGCAGGTGCAAGGCGTTCCGCCGAATGATGGGGACGCAGCCCACTTGTCCGCACTCTTCCGCGCTTTTGTTCATCAGCATGTCCGCAAATCCTATGATGGCGTTCATCGGCGTGCGGATTTCATGGCTCATGTTCGCCAAGAACTCGCTCTTTGCCCGGTTGGCGGCGTCGGCGTCTTGTTTGGCTTTCGCCAACTCCTGCTCGGCGTACTTACGCTTGGTAATGTCCCGAATATTGCACTGAATGACGTCTCGCTCGCCTTCCCGGTAAACATTGCTGACAAATTCGACGGGGATGTGCTGGCCACCTTTGTGTTTGAGCGGAAGATCCTCGTAGCGAATCGTGCCAAGTTCCTGCAGCGTGGTCATCGCGCTCTTGGAGCTTTCAGCATCCTTGAAGACGCCGATCTCCCACAGCTCCTTTCCCATAAAATATTCGCGGGGAAAGCCAAGCAGCTCAGTCATGAAGCGATTGACATCAAGCACCTTGGCCGTCTCGGCATTAAGGATAAGGATGCCGTCGTGCGCCGCCTCGAACAGCCGCCTGTAGCGGACTTCCGAAATCTCCATTTCATGTTCAGCCTTCCGCCGATTGCTAATGTCATGAAAAACCAGCACGACCCCGCCAATGTGCCCAGCGGCATCAAGGATTGGAGCGGCGCTGTCATCAATCGGCCGTTTGCTGCCATCCCGTGCGATGAGGACCGTATGGTTCGCCAGACCGATGATCGCCCCCTCGCGAATCGCTCTTGCGACGGGATTCTCCACCGCCTTAGAGGATTGCTCGTCCACGATATTAAAGATGTCGGTTAGTGGTTTTTGCAGTGCATCGCTTTGACTCCATCCCGTCAGCTTTTCGGCGACGGGGTTCATGAATGTGATGCGGCTTTCGGGGTCGGTGACAATGACGGCGTCACCGATGCTCGCCAGAGTCGTGCGGAACCGATTGAGTAGTTCGCCGCATTTTGCTTCGCTACGCTTTTGCGCGGTCGTATCCAGGATGGAGAGCTGGATCATTCCACTTTGGACGTCGGCACCAGCTATCCGCCGCGCGCTGACGAGCATCGTCCTGCGCCCGAGCGCCGGGAAATCATGTTCCACCTCAACATCATCAAACTCCCCGTCCACATTCGGAAGTTCATTCAAGAGCGCCAGCAGGGCCGGGATGTTCCACTGGCCGTTGCCAAGATCGGCGAGTCTTTTTCCAAGCGTCTGGTCGGGTCCGACCTTAAGAGCACCATAGAACGACTCGCTTGCGGCTTTGACGTGGAGTTGGGAATCGAGAATCAACAGTTGCTCTCTCATGGGATGGAGGAGGCATTCGGGTTGGTCATTATGTTCTGTAGTGGGCATTTGTACTCCTTGAATTGGTTGATGGGCTCTCTTGGATAGTGAGGAAATTTTGATTATTTGATCGTTACAAAGTGTCGATCCGTGCATGCTTGCTACGTTTTGGCCACGAATATCGCCTCATTTGCTAACGACCTCGGCCGCGATAAATCCAGGGACACGGGACTTGGCACGATTCGGCCTGTTATGCTGATCGATATCGCGCATCTCCTTGCAAAACGCTCCTTCAAAGAAAAAAAAAGCCGACGTAACCGAACACCAGCGGTGTTCAATTGCGTCGGCTTACTCATTAACTGGTGTCCCGGTTGTTAGCCGGATTACCCTTTATTTAGTCATCCGAGACCGATAATATTTTGGCGGGGCTGGTTTGTCTCAGACTCCGCTCTCGTCACATCGTATGCTTTCCTATCGGCAAAATAGAGAACTCGCTGTGACATTCGCTATGGTATTTGTTCTCTTATCTCATAGAGACTCAGGGAGAAAGCGAAAATCCCATTTCGGAGGGCATGGTGCCAGTCGGCCTGACGACTGCCTTCGCGCAGGACCGGCCGAAACAGGTCAAGCGAACTGCGTTCTGATGGCGATTGGCAGGCACCTCCAACTACGTGGCATCATCGTGCGGCGTGACGATTAGTCCATTTGTCCGGCTAGAGTGGCAGTAACCGCAATTAGCTCGTGTGGATCGATGGGCTTGCACACGTGTATTTGGAAACCCGCCCCCAGCACGCGCACCCGATCGTCCTTGTGAGCGAAGGCGGTCAGTGCCACCGCCGGAAGTTCTTTGGCGGAGTGCCCCGCGGCTCGCACCTGCCGAATCAAGTCGTAACCATCCTGATCGGGCATGGCGATATCGCTAAGGAGCACCTGGGGATTCGAAGCACTCAACACCGCCAGCGCTTCGGCGACAGAACCAACCGCCGTCACGATTCCCCCCGCTTCGCCCAGCACCTTGACCAGCAATCGGCGCGCGTCGGCTTCGTCGTCCACCACCAGTATCCGTAGCCCGCCCAAACGAATGGGCGTTAAGTCCGGTGTCGGGGCATCGTCCGATTCCGCCCAAGCCTGGTCATCTCCTTGAACAATCTGCACAGCACGCACTGGCAACCTGACTGTGAAGGCCGCCCCACGTCCTTCCCCCACGCTTTCGGCACCAACGGTGCCTCCATGGGCTTCCACGATATGCTTGACGATGGAAAGCCCAAGCCCCAGGCCGCCGAACTTCCGTCGCGTGCTGCTGTCCGCCTGCCGAAAGCGATCAAACACATATGGCAATAATTCCGCGCTGATGCCCTGACCTTCATCGCTAACTCGAATTTGTGCGGTTGAGCGTTCGCGAGTGAGCGTAACCCGCACCGTCCTTCCCTTGGCTGTGAACTTGACAGCATTCGTCAGCAAATTCCAAACGACTTGTTGTATTCGATTTGTATCGCACGAAGCGCGGCTGGCGGCGAGGTCAAGAGTGGTCTCAAACCGTACACCCTTGGCGTCTGCCGCCGGACTCACAACATCAATGGCCGCGTTGATTACCTTCGCCAATTCGCAGGGGCGGACTTCCAGCCGCAGTTTGCCCGAAACGATGCGCGATATATCCAGCACGTCCTCAATGAGCTGTGCCTGGGCCTTGCAATTTCGTTCGATGACTTCCATCCCCTCTTTCAAGTCGGCTCCACTACAGTTTCCGAGGCGGAGTATGGCCGCCCAACCGAGGATGGCGTTCAGCGGCGTGCGCACCTCGTGGCTCAGGGTGGCGAGAAACAAATCCTTTGAACGATTCGCGGCTTCGGCTTCCATCCGTGACGCCTGCTCGTTCACCAGCAGCATCTTGCGCTCATGCTCGAACCGCACCCGCTCAGCGATGTCGCGGATGTTGCATTGGATGACCGGGTGCTGGCCCTCCTGATAAACATTCGCGACGATTTCAACGGGATGATGCCGGCCGTTGCGATCTTGCAAGGGCAGATTTTCATAACGAATAGAACCGTTTATTTGCAGTTCCTTCATCGCGCTCTTGTTCGCATCTTTATCGCGGAAGACACCGATTTCCCACAGTTCTTTGCCGATAAAATAATCACGCGGGTAATCGAGCAATTCCACGAGAAATGGATTGACGTCCGTGATCCGGTGAGTCTTCACGTCAATCATCAGGATGCCATCGTGTGCCGCTTCGAACAGTCGACGAAAGCGAACCTCCGATATTTCCACCTTGTGCTCCGCAGTCCGCCGCCCAGTAATGTCCTCAATGGCCAGCAGAATCAGCATTGCATTCTTCTCGCCGTCGCGAAGTCGGCGGCCATTGAGCAGCATGGTCCGTCGTCCGATGTCGGGGAAGTCGTGCTCAACTTGATAACCATCGAACTCGCCGCCGGTCCGTATAAGCTCATCCAACAACTTCCGCAACGCGGGAATGTTCCACTGGCCATTGCCCAACTCATAGAAGGAACTGCCCAGCGTCTGCCCGGTCGTGACCTTGAAGGTTTCGTAGTACGCCCGGATTGCGGCCTTGACGCGTAAGCCGCCGTCGAGCACCAACAGTGGCTCGCGCATGGCCTTGAGGATGTCGCCAGCATAGCTTTGCAGGTCCGCGTCGATCACCCAATGATCGATTGGGAACGGTTCGTTCGCGTCGAGTGGTTCGGGCCCGGCGATTTCGGATTCAAGGTTCTGTTTCATTGGTTTTCCTCATGGTTGACCGGACTCGCTCACATCCTCGCGAGGAAACAAAAAAAGCCGACGCAGCCCAATCCCGAGACGGCGGGATTCAATTGCGTCGGCTTACTCATTAACGGGTCTTCCGGCCATTTGCCGGATTACCCTTTATTTAGTCATCCGAAAATTCAGATCTTCTGGTGGGAGCTGATTTTAGTTAAAGCTCCGCTAACACCCATCATACGCCTTCTGATTGGCCTAGCAAGACAATTGCATGAACGACCGATATCTTGTTCGGTCTGATGAAGACCCAAGGCGAAATCGAAAGTGCCATTTCAGGCGGCATGAGCCGCTTCGAACAGGAATACATGGGCCGGGGGCCCAAGGACGTTCGTGCTCACCTGATCGATGATCTGGTTGTCGTCCGACTCAAAGGTGTTCTGACCGCGGCGGAACAGCATCTGGTCAAAACACTCCCAACCGACAAAGGCAGAGATCTGCTCAAGCAGGTGCGGAGTCATTTGATCGAGACAGCGCGGCCGACCATGGAGGCAATGGTGGAGGGAATCACCGGTGTCAAAGTGCTGAGTCTGCATCACGACATCAGTACAGCAACTGGTGAGGAAGTCGTCCTTTTCACCTTGGCCGAGTCGCCCCTATTCCGCGAAACCAAAAAAAGATAAGGCTTGTGAATCGGTCAATTCATCGAACAGGCGGCATATTTTGCCTATTTTTTTGAACCTTCCATATTACTCGTTGCTATTACCCAGTCACTCTCCTACGGTGTGTAAGCTGTGCGCTTGGCGAGTAAGTCCCGCATGATGAATAAATACAGGTCGTCGGACGACTAAATAAAAGGCATCCCGGTTCGCCGGGCGGCCGGTTGCAGAGTAAGCCGACGTGATTGAGTCCCGAAGCTCGGGTTCGATCACGTCGGTTTTTTTTCGTCGTTCGTAAAAAGACCGGTTTTGAGCTACATGGCATAGATTGCCAGAAATGAGTGCGATGACACAGTCCGCGGAAACAATGGCGGAGCAAATTGCTCAAGCGGCAACCACGTTCCAACAGCAACGGACCGGCCACCAACCGAAATCGGTGAGCGTCATGCTTGGCGGGGACACGCTGGTGGTCACGCTCCACGGTGCTTTGTCGCCGGCCGAACAGGCGATGGTCCAGAGCTCGGGAGGCGCCTCCAAGGTGCTGGAGTTTCACCGGCACTTGTTTCTGAACGCTTCCGACACACTCCGACAGGAAATAAAGCGGATCACCGGAATGGAAGTTCTCGAAGGCTCTGCGGAAGTGGACCCCACTTGCGGCCCGGTCCTTCATGTCTTCCCTAGCGGAACGATGGTGCAAATGTTCCTGCTCTCCGGCAAGTTGCCGTCCGGATACTTCGATGCCGGAGACAAAACACGAGAACCGAAGCCCTCGGCCAGGCTAATTGCCTGAACTTATTTACGAGGTACCAATGTTCTTTTCGTTTGGGGCATTCGCCCAGACGGCTTAATCAAATCTCTTTTGAAAGGAGATCGCAATGCGAATGGAATCTCTGTCGGATCTAATGGAAGAGGAACTAAAAGACCTTTTCAGCGCCGAGACTCAACTGCTCAAAGCGCTTCCCAAGCTGGCCAAAAAGGCTTCGTCCAGCCAACTTAAGGCGGCGTTTACAGGTCATCTTAAAGAGACCGAAGGCCACGTGAAGCGCCTGGAACAAATTGCCAAGATCCTCGAGATCGATTTGAGTGGGAAAAAATGCCAGGCGATGGAAGGCCTTATCAAAGAAGGAGGCGAGGCTCTTGAGGACGAAGGACCTCCCGCGGTCATCGATAGCGCCCTGATCGGTGCTGCCCGGCGCGTCGAGCACTACGAAATGGCGGCTTACTGTTCGACGCGCGGAATGGCCGTGCAGCTTGGCAACGATCGGGTTGCCAAACTTCTGGAAGAGACGGTCAACGAGGAAGAGGCGGCCGACAAAAAGTTGAAGGCGATCGCCCAGGACGAAGTCTACCCCCAAGCCACGGCAGCCGGTGATTCCAAAGATAGCGAAGACGTAGAGGTGGCGAGTAAAACACCAGCAGGAAGCGCCAAATGATGACCATGCGGCTTCTATTAAACTTGGCTATCTCCAGTGCCGATGAAAGTCGAATGGGCCATCGGAAGGCCGACCCCCGCGCGGCAGGAGAAAGTTAATCGACAAATGTGCGCCTCCCGGCTGACTCTTGATGGGCCCGCCGGGAGACGCATCGTCGAACGTCATTCGAGGAGCCTCCGTGACGAAGGCAGACGATACAAAAGCAGAGCATAAAGCTTCTGCAGTCGCGATGCACGACAAGGGCGCCTACGAAGATACGGCGTTCGGCAGGCGGCGCACTAGCCGGATACCGAAGTGGCTTGCGGTGCCTATTAAGCTCGTCGGGAAACCAATCTCGTTCATCTACGGTTCGTGGTCAAACCCACGCCGTGGCAGCAAGTGACGCTCGCCGCGCAGACAAATCTCGATCGTTCGAGCCGTCTTTGAACTCGGAGGCGTTACCTCGACAATCGAAATCTGCCCAATCAACGATCAGACATCAGACCTGATCAGTCCTCAGCCTTGGCATCGCGAAACACATAGTCGCCGCCATCAAATCCATGGACCTCAACAATGTTACGGACCGTTCGGCCCGCAGTCCCGCTGACTCGTTCAATAAAAATTACCAGATTGATGGCCGATGCGATGGATCGGTTGGGTATGACCTGCGATGCTTCGCCCACTAAATCTTCAATCCTACGTAGCGCATCGGAAGCTGAATTTGCGTGAATCGTGGCCACGCCGCCAGGATGGCCTGTGTTCCACGCCTTAAGCATCGCCAGCGCTTCGGGCCCGCGAACTTCGCCGATGATAATTCGATCCGGGCGCAGGCGCAGCGTCATGCGGAGCAAGTCGGTCATCGTTACTCGCGGCTCGGTGTTCTTTGTCAGCAGCTCAACCTTGTCCTCCGCAGGGCATTGAAGCTCCTTGGTGTCCTCGATAAGCACGATGCGATCGCTCTTGAACGGCGGCTCGGCCAGTATGGCGTTGACCAGCGTGGTCTTGCCTGATCCCGTGCCGCCAGCCACAAGAATGTTCTTCCGGTCATCGACGGCACGACGAATCACATCGGCACCAGCAGCCAGCAGGATTCCCTTCGCGACGTAATCGTCGAGCGTGAAAACAATCGAAGCCCGCTTGCGAATGGTGAATACAGGCCGTTCGGCCAAAGGCGGTAATAGTCCTTGGAACCGTTCCCCGCTGCGCGGCAGAACGCCGGCGACGGCTGGACGATCCGGCGTCACTGTCTCGCCCATATGGCTCGCCAGTAGCCGGATCGTGGTCTCGGCGGCCGCCTGCTCAATTCGGCCCACTTTCTCGCGTCCAACGCCAGCCCGATCGACCCAAAGCGTCCCGTCCGGATTGGCCATGATCTCGACGACATCCGGTTGGGCCAGCGCATCGGCAATCAACGGCCCCAATGCGTGATAGAGGCTTTCCTGCTGTCGGTGGTGAACAGAATGTGTATTTGCCGCCATAATTGAACTCCTTCGTGTTTGAATTACTTCTCGCCCTGCGGCTCGAACAATCCCCAGTTTCCTTGGGCTTTCTGCCCATTCGCTGCTGCTGGCTGGGTAGCTGAGGGGTCGGATAGACGCTCGATACCCCGGCGGGAAGCCGGTTTCTCAACGGGTAGCAACGGATCTGCCTTCCCGGTCACTGAAACTTCACCCTGCGGTGTGTTCGATTCGCTCGGTGCGTCGAACTCCGGCAGCGGAATATCGCTGAGGATGGATTCACCCTTGCGGAGATTCTTCGCCAGTGTGTCCAGATATCCGTGAAAACGCTGCTTTCCGCTGAGGATCGCTGCGGCCTTGGTCGCCTCTGGAATTGGCGTGGTGTGGTTGAAGAACGAACGCATTCCCAGCCCAGCCATCTCTTTCAGCACCGCGAGTTCCACGGCCAAGCGCTGGTCCAGTCGGCGCAGCGCGTGGAAGTTGCGCTCGACCGCCTTGAGAATTTCCTGCTCCCGCTCGCTGCGATAGGTGGACAGGAGCGATTCCTTCAAGGCTTCGACGATGGCGGCGGACAGCGACACCTGCATGTTGGCCGAACGCTCCCTGGCCGCTTGAAGCAGTTGCGCGTCCAGATAAATTGTCACCTGGACCAAACGCTTCATGCGTATTCCCCTCCGGAATGAGGACGCTCGTCAGGAACTTCCCGGTCAACCTCGTCATCAGGCACCGCGGATGACCGGCCATCGGATACGACGGCGTTGTTGCCGGTTCCGGGCAACGTCAATTGCGTTCCCTTGGGCCGCTCATGCAGCCAGTCGATTTTGGGTTTGGTCGGAACATTCAGGAACGCCGATTGGTCGGGCGCTGGCAGAAGCCGTTTTGTGAACGTCGGATCACTGTAGTACCGCACCTTCTTGACGCGCATCGGCTTGTACCCGGTCACGAACATGAGCTGGTCGTCAACCGACAACTCCCGAATGTCTCCCGGTGAAAGAAGCGGCCGGACATGCTCGCTGTGGCTGATGTTCCTCACACCAATGTTGCGCCCGGGTTCAGAATAGCTTTCCCGGTATTCCGTGACCGTCCCAACCATCTGGCTAATGCGCTGGCAGGTGACAGTGTCGGCGGCGGCGAAGGTGCTGAGGATGTGGCAGTTGTCCAGGATCGTATTATTGATGCCGTACTGCTCGATGATGTCGTTGAAGGATTGGACAATCAGGTGGGCTTTGATTCCGTACCCGGCCATCTGGCGCAGGTTCATCGTGAAAAAGTCCAACCGTCCGAGCGTCGGGAATTCATCCAGCGAAAGCAGCAACCGGTGATTCTTCGGTCGGCCCGAACTGTCTCGATCCAGGAATTCCATCAGCGCCCGGCACGTCTGATTGATCATCAGCCGAACCAGCGGGCGCAATCGCGGCGAGTCCGATGGTGGCGGCTGGATGTAAAGCGTCATGGGCCGGTCCGCGCAGACCAGGTCGGCAAGCCGGAAATCACTTGTAGCGGTATTGCGGGCGATGATGTCGTCCGCCCAAAGCGTGAGGTAGCTGGCCGCCGTGCCGGTCACGCTGGATTGAAACTTCGCCGGCTGGCGGCGCAATTCGTTGGCGACCAGCGCCACTTCCGGGTGAACCTCCGGCGCACCCGTTTGCGGATTGAATCGGTGCGGCGTGGTAATCATCGCCACCGCAGTCCGCTTGAAATCCAGCAATCGCGCCCGCACCGTCGCCAAGTTTTTGAATTGATCCGGCTCGGCGTAAAGAACATGCAGGATCAGCGCCACCAGAAATTGGCTGGCCTGCTGGTCCCAGATGTCCATCGTGTGTTTTGCACCCGTGGGGTTCACCAGCATTTCGACGATGTTCTGCGCATCGCGCACTTCGTTGTCGCCCTTGCGAATCTCAAAGAGCGGGTTGAAACGGGCGCTGTCGGCCCGCGTGGGATTGAAGAACAGGCAATACCCGCGTTTGGAGCGCATGCCCGCGGTGATGTCCCACAGTTCGTTTTTCACGTCATAGGCAAGGACACTTCCGTTCCAGTTCAACAGGGTCGGAATGACGTGGCCGACGCCTTTGCCGGATCGGCTGGCACCTGACACAAGCTGATGTTCGGGGCCGTCGTAGGTGAGGTAACGATCAAAGGCATGTCCAAGAACTGTACCCTCGCCAGTCAGTAGGCCCGCCCGTTTCATGTCGCGCTTGGTGGCCCAACGGTCTTTGCCGATCTCCCGCACGGGAATGTTGCGGCGCAATCGGCGCGCTCCAAGGAGCATGAGCGTGGCCAGAATGAACGCGCCGCCGATGAAAGCATATCCTTCATTGAGCGTCTTGGGGATGTTGTCGCCGAAGTCGCGAGCCCAGGTGAAGATCGCCCAAGGCGGATAAATAATGTGCGCTCCGATCCGCAAGCCGCCCAGGGCGGGATGGTAGTCCAGCCGGGAGGCGACCCATTGAGTCGCCGCCATCAACCCTGCCAGCAACACGATCAGATACGCGAAGATGAGTCGTCGGGCGTTCATTCGTCACCTCCCGGACCGTCGAGCGACAATCCCGCGTCCAAATCCAGCGTTTGTCCCGCCGCCATCTCAACGGTCGCATCCTGCGATGACGTGCGCTGCAAGGTAACTTCGCTGCCAGCGCCCACGTCGGGGTCGTTGCGGATGGGTGAGACGAACACGCTCTCTTCCGACGCGACCACGGCCAGCTTGCCGCCGTGCAGGTGTTCGGTGCCGTGGTATTCGCCTGAGACCGTTCCGCCTTGGGGAAGTTCGTTCACCGGCAGGCCGTACCTGGCAGCGAGCCGTTCCGCCACGTCGGTGCGTTCTTCGGCGGCAAGGTTCTCCATCGCGCCGGGGAGCAAATCGACATACTTTTCGTCACCGGAGCGCTGCGCATATCCGTTTTGAAACAGCCATTCGCGACGTTGTTGCACCGCTTCCTGCACGGTTGGATTGTCCGCGGTCCGTTCATCGGGCCGCAGGCTGAACGCCTGGCGATCCAGCCAAGTCACGGCATGCGCTTCAACTTGCTCCGCCAATGAATGCTCGGCGATCACCCTCACGTCGGTCCGTTGGCTGGTTCGTTGGCTGAATTGTGTAAACGCATCGGCATCGACGGCGTAAGCCCCGCCCTCCGAGGCGCTCACGCCAGCCCCCCCTGAACCCTCGAACCCGGCAAGAAAGCTCAATCGCGACGTGGCTGAACGTACATTCGACGCGATCTCCCGGTCAGTCGAATCCGGCTGAACCGCGCGCAGATACGCATCATGCAACTCCGGCGAATAGAGGCCATGATTGGCTTTGGCGACGGCTGCGATCTGCTCGGTCACCAGCCGCCGACGCTGTGTTCCCGCGCCCAGTTCGGCAATCGAGCCAACATCCAAATCCCGATAAGCATCACTCTCCCGGACCTGGCCGTAATGGGCGCGCCCCATTCCGTCGCGGATGACGACAAACCGATCCTCCCCCAGTTCATCCGTGCTTGCCTTGGCAATGACAATCCCGGCCACGGGTGGCGAAGGTTCCCCGCCGACAACCATGCGCTCGACGCGCCCGGCTTCGCTTCCAAGGTGGCTGTAGACTTGCTTGATGATGTCGTTGCGGTCGCCCAGTTCGCGCAATGCCTGTTTGAAATCTCCCTCAACCTGCCACACCGTTCCACGCCCCTTGTGCGCCAAATCCATCTGACCAAGGAACTGCAACCGGCCCAACACCAACCGCCGATCGTCTGCTCCATAGCCGATATGCCTGGACGGAGAAACGTCGATCTTGCCGTTCTCAAGATGCCGCTCAATCATCCGGTCGAGGGAGGTAAAACGCTCCGCTTCCACCTCTTTGGACTTGGCCAATTGCACTTCCTGCGCGCTCCGTTCCCCCAGGAGCTCGGTCGCCACGTCGGATGCCCGGTCCCGGATTCCATACGATATATATTGCCGGGGGATGACCAGATCGGCCCCGTCCGGTTGCTTGCCGCGCAGCAGAACGTGCGCATGCGGGTTGTCGGTGTTGTGGTGATTGACGGCAATCCATTGGAGCTTGGTGTCCAGATCCCGCTCCACCCGGCGCATGACTTCGCGGATGTAGCTGGTCATGTCGGGGATGTCGCCGCCGCGCTCCGGCGACACGATCAGCCGGAAATGATGCCGGTCCTGCGCCCATTGGACGGCCTCCTGCCTGGCGTCCACTCCCTCGCGTGCGGCGTCATAGAACACGCCATGCTTGCCGTCGGCGCTGGCGCTTTCCCGCCCCAGGTAGGAGACATGGCGCGCCAAACTTCCCCGCGCCTTGCCGGGTTTGTGCCGGCTGACGTGCGCCTTGACGACGACGCGCTGGCGCATTCCCCGGCCAGCGGAACCGCCAGACAGGTACTTCCGCGTGCGTCCCTTGAACCCACGCAGCCGCCTGGCCAGTTCGCTGTTGACGCTCCGCTCTTTGCGGCGACTTCCTCCCATTCGGCCAATCTGGTCCGAGTCAACGCTGTTCGCCTGTCGCCTGAATCGTCTCGGCATATCCGCCTCCGCTCTCAAAAGGCCCTGAAATCTCGCACGGTGAAAGCAACGTCTCCAATCGAGCCATACGTTGCGGCAACCATGTGAGGAATCGCGACTTACAAATCCCACACCTTGGTCCCTTTTACCTTGCCTTCCTTTATTAATTACAAAAAATAGTTAAACCCAATAGATTTAACTAAACCGATTATACCAAACAGATGCCGAACGTCAAGTTCAGCCAGACAGATTTGAGTTCAGCCGGACAGTAATCTGTCTGGCTGGACTCAAAGGGATTTGAAAAAAATGGTGAGGACCGAAAGAGTTTTCGAGACGCGATTGTTGCCAACGATATAATGGAGCATGTGTCACATACTGGCAGTGCGAAGCAATGCCGGATGGATGCTTGCGATGGAGAAGAGACGGTTATGCTGCGATGGATCGGCGACAGTTTGAAGTTCCTCTATTGGCTCGGCCTGCTGCAACTGGCACGATTGGCCGTGGTGGTATTCTGCATTGGTGAAGTCGTTGGCGTGCTGACGTTGTGGGCCTTTGCCTTCTCGGAATTGCTCTTGCATAACCGCCCGATCTTCTTCTGCGTCCCCATCGGAGCATCCCTCCTTGTCGTCATTCAAGTGGCGTTGTGGCAGTTCACCTGGCTGCAACTGGCGCAGCGTGGCGGCAAGTGGCGAGCACTTGCCGAATGGTTCACAAGCGTCGTTCGTTACCCCGTCGTGCGTCCGCCTCACCCATGGGAGTAAATTGGGGAATGACCGTAAATGTTCATGGCACCAACAAAGAAGCCGGATCAGGTATGCCCGATCCGGCTTCTCCGTTTGTCAGTGGATGCGGTGAACTATGCCGCTGACGCCTGCTCCTTGCTGTCCGTCTGCGGCAGTGTCCGCAGATTGGACGGCAGCCAAGTGTTGAACTTGGCGGCAACCTTGGCATCCTCCATACGGCCTTCGGCTGCTTCGGTGAACAGCTTGGCCAGGTCGGAAACCAACTCTGACTTCTTCTTGAGCTCCGCTGCTTTGGCATACACCGGACCGCGTAACTCGCCGATCAGGTGCGCCAACTGAATCTTCTGGTATCCCGACAGCCAACGCTCGTCGGGTCGCCAGTAGCGGCGAATCTCCACGCCCAACTCCGATGCCAGACGCCAGACCAATTCGGTGCGGCGTTGCAGGTGGGCGGTGATGCACTCGACCGTAAGCAAGTCGATCAGTGCATCCAACTTCTTATCCGATAGCGCCTGGAATGCGTCATAGGCCGCATGATCTTCGACGTAATGCTTGTCATGCAGCGGGTCCAACTCGGCCCGGCGTTTGCGGATTCCATCGAGTGCGGCAGACGTGAACCCTTCGGCATTGTCCGCGTGAACCGTGCTGCCGTTGGCGTCATGCCGGATCGCCAGCGCTTCACTGCGCACTTTCTCATGCAGGACAATGGCCAGAATCCGCCTGCGGGTCGTGGCATCTTTCAGCACGGCTTCGCGGACGCCAAGCGCCTGATGGGTGAACGTCGTGGCAAGCTGCGACTCCTTCAAGTCGTCCGACGTGGGTGGCTTCGGCGCTTCGGTCGAGCCGTTCCCGGCTTGACCGTTGCCCCCACCATGTCCATTGCCGGATGCACCATGACGGGTTCGCGGCACACGATATTCTCGCCGGACCCGTCCATCGGGGTCGAGCAGCAGAAAGGTGGTGCCAACCGCCTTGGTCGCCTCTGAATAATGAACCTCGGCATCCTTGCTCAAGGTTTGTTCCTCGTCGTCCAGCGCTTCCAGCTTCGTCTGAATCGCCTCGACCGCGCCTTGGTCGGACTCGTCCAATTCCTCAAGCTTCGATTCCAGCTTGATCCGCTTGTCGGCCAGCTTTTTGAGCTTGGCCGTCGTCTGCTCGTCATACTCCTGCGGAGCATCCGTCATCGCGTATAGCCGATCCTGCACGTCGGCCTGCGGCCCGACAACGACCTCGGCCCAACCGTCCTCGATCAACGCTTGGCGCTGCGCCAGCAATGCCTCGGCCTGCGCCTCCATGAATGCGCTGCGCTCCACCAACACGCGCTCGGCGAACAAATCCCGGCTGACGGCGGCATCCGGGAGCTTGGATACATCGAACGTCGCGGATGCGGCGTCGATCCACGCATGGGCAATCACGTTGCGAACGTGCTGCGCATGTTGTGGATTTCCGGCCAATTCCTGCCAGACTTCCAACTGCCGATCTGGCGGGACGGACGCGAACGCCTCGGCGGTCGCGGTGTCGATTCCGCCCTGGCGGTACGCTGCCTTCACCGGCTCGGCCAGCGTCGCCAGCTTCATGCGCTGTCGCACATAGGGCTGGCTGACGCCAAACTCCGATGCGATGGATTCAACGCCCTTGGCTTCTTCCCGCGCCAGTTTGGCAAAGGCTTCGGCCTCGTCCAGCGGGTGCATCGGCTCGCGGACAAAGTTTTCCGCCAGCGCCAAGGCGTCGGCGGTATCGTCGTCCACGGAGCGCAAGACGCATAGCACCTTCGGCGGTCGGGCCGAATCCTTGTACACGTCGCGCAGCGCCGCCAGTCGGCGGTTGCCCGCGATCACCTTGAAATCACCCGCGCTGGCGTCGTCCGCTCGGACCACCAGCGGGGCCAGCAGTCCATGCGCCCGGATGGATGCCACCATGCGGCGGTGGGCATCCCGCTCCGGCTTGACGCGCCGGGGATTCCGTTTGCTCGAAATCAGCTTGGACAGGGACACGGTAATCTGAACATCACGAGATTGTGAAAAACTACGATTCATAAAACACTCTTTCTTTCTTGGTAATTGGATTGAATCAAACACGTCGCCTCAATGGGGCTAGATGGGAATCTCCTGACCGGCGCCGACAAGCTCGCCTTTCCTGCCATTGCTGCGGCGCTTGCCGCGTCCGTTGCGTTCGGCTGGCTGGCTGGCGTCGGGCTTCCGGTCCACAAACCGGAACTGCTCGACAACCACGCGAATCTTGCTGCGCCGCTGGCCGTCCTCCTGCTCCCACTGCTCGAATTTGAGACGGCCTTCGATGTGGATGGGTCGGCCCTTGGTCAAACTCTCGCCGATGGTCTGCCCGGTTTTACCGAACGCGGCGCAGTCGATGAATAAGACTTCCTCGCGGTCGCTGCCGTCGGTGTCTTTCCACCGGCGGTTGACCGCCAGTGCGAAATCGCACACCACCGTCTGGCTCGGAAGCGTTTTAAGCTCCGGGTCGCGGGTGAGGTTGCCCATGAGGATCACTCTGTTGTAGCTGGCCATGATGAATCTCCTTTGTGTAGATGGCCACTGATGATTGGGCGGCGTCACATTGACAACCGCTCCCCAGCCCGCCCCGGCTCTTTCTGCACCGGGACGGGTTCGGGGAGGGGTCGCCTAGAGAACGCCCGCTAGTTCAAGCGCTCCGCGATACGCGGCTTGTTTGAGTTGATGGGATTGGCCGAACCAAACCGAATCCAACTGCCGATCCAGCTTGTCGGCGGGTGAAGCGCCCCGGTACTTCCGCTGGTGGTCGGCCCATTCACTCACCGCGTTGTATGCGCCCCATGCTGTGTGCTTCACGCCCGGCAGCGTGTTGCGGTCGTTGTCAAAGTTGTCGAGCATCTGCCCGGAAACCTTCTCGCGGGTCTTCTTCTGCCGATCCGTGCCGTGGGGAAGGTCCGCCCCGGTCAATCCCCGGAAGTAACCGCCCGCCTCGGTAACACTCAATTCCTTGGCAAGCATCGCATGGAGTTCATCATCAAACTTGTCGAATCGCGCCGCGATGATGCCAAGCTTCGCCCGCGCCTCGGCAATCCGGCTCTCCAACCGGGGATGGTGGGAAATGGTCAATCCCTCAACCCCGGATTCCCGCAAGGCCAGATTCAATGTGTTCTGACAGACCACGCGCACGGTCGTCGGAATCATCCGAAGCGCCTGGCTTCCGTCGTGCGTGTTGGTCAAGAGAACGTAAGGCTTAATCAGGTCGTCCGGCCCAGCCCGATACTCTTTGGGAATGCTCGCCATCATCCACACGCGCTTGCCGCCGTGCAGACTGCCCGCCGTCTCGTACATGGCCAGCTTGTCCCCAACCAGTCCATCCATGAAGTCGAAAGCTTCATGGTTTTGAAACACCCGATAGCGCCGCCCAACCACGCCCAAAACCGCTTTGGTGTCCGTGCGGACATTCGCCACCGTGTCGGGGATTCCCGCTTCTGTCGTGTTGTTGTCCGGGTCGAAAGCCCGGACCGGCCATTGCTCGACGCGCCAATCCAATCCCGCGAGGCCGATAGCCTCGGCGCTGGTGGTCGCCTGCTCGATCACCGTGCCCAAGCGATGCCATGCTGGTTCGCCGGTCACGAATACTGCCGCTCGTCCCGTTGTCTGGTCGATCTCGTGTGCCACAAAGCACCTCCCGAAAAAG
>Ga0302180_10000139_pt1 | contig 61571 bp, 57 predicted proteins | sample I_Palsa_E3_2_FD_200575 | JGI IMG/M metagenome (GOLD analysis project Ga0302180, IMG submission 200575) | Peat permafrost microbial communities from Stordalen Mire near Abisko, Sweden - I_Palsa_E3_2 | ecosystem: Environmental > Terrestrial > Soil > Palsa > Peat permafrost | place: Sweden...
ACGACGCCTCAGAAGATATCGAGTCGCACACCTAAGCCCGAAGGAAGAGCCAATTCGACTGAGATTTACGGGATGAGCCAACGCTCATCCCTTTTTTAGAAGCCGGGCGCGCCTGACGCCGCCGGACGCATCTCCGGCGCGTTCACATCGAAGCGCAAATTGGCGAAGTAGATTTGCCCGAGCGACAAGCAGCCGGTGTACATATAGCCCCATACGAAGAGGAGCAAAAAGGGAACCGTAGCGTAGTTTTCGTTCAGAATTGCATAAAGCACCGTGAAGGCAAAATAGGTGCCCAGCAGAATTTCCGCGTAAGGCATCCAGCCGGCCTTGTTCCGGTATGTCTTGGTCGCGAAGGTGTCTTTCTTTCCTTCGATTCGAAACTTCGGAGTCCGCGCAAATTCACTTTTTTTCCCAGCGAGTGCTTCCAAGACCGCCTGGGCGTTACGAATGGAAATCCCGATGCCGGTGGCCATCACGAATGGCATATATAGAAAGGTACGCCACCAAGTCTTCGGATAAAGTTCTTTCTGCGCCACCAGGTAAAAGCTGGAAATGGAGCAAGTCGACGCCAAGAACAGTGGCAGGTCGATCACGATCATCTGAAACCAGCCCTGGTAGAACCTCACGATCATGGCGGGCAGCAACATTGTCGAGAGAAGTACCATCAGTGGATAGCTGATATTGGCGGTCAGATGGAAAAAAGCTTCCGCTTTGACGTGCCACGGAACATTGGAAGCGAATACCCGGGGCAAAATCTTCTTGGCCGTTTGCATCAACCCCTTGGCCCAGCGCGCCTGTTGCGCTTTGAAACCGTTCATGTCCACCGGCAGCTCCGAAGCGCACTCAATTTGCGGCAGATACAGAAATTTCCACCCTTTGAGCTGCGCGCGATAGGACAAGTCGGTATCTTCGGTCAGCGTATCGTGCTGCCAGCCGCCGGCCTCCTCGATGGCCCGGCGGCGCCACACCCCAGCGGTTCCATTGAAATTAAAGAACGTCCCCCGGCGCGACCTCGCCCCGTGCTCGACTACGAAGTGGCCGTCGAGCAAGATTGTCTCTACCTGCGTCAACAGAGAGTAGTCGCGATTTAGATAGGTCCAACGGGTTTGTACCATGCCAATTTCCGCGGCCTGGAAATAAGGGACGGTGCGCCGCAGGAAATCGCGTTCGGGGATAAAGTCGGCGTCGAAGATGGTGATCAATTCGCCAGTGGCGGTCTTGAGTCCGTTCTCCAGGGCTCCCGCTTTGTAACCGTCGCGATTGGTTCGATGGATGTACGAAATCGGCAAACCTAGCGCGGCGTAACGATCGACGCACGCGCGCCCCACCTCCTCGGTTTCGTCGGTCGAATCATCGAGCACCTGAATATCCAGAAGCTCATGAGGATAGTCGAATCGAGAAACCGCATCCACAAGCCGTTCAATCACATAGCGCTCATTGAAGATCGGCAGTTGCACGGTGACCTGGGGCCACGAGGTCACCTCCGGCGGGGGCCCGGGAACGTTCTTTGCGTATTTGTAGTAGTCGTAGACCAGCCAGTAGCGATGCAACCCATAAATCGCCAGGACGAAGAGCACCAGGAAGTACGGCACCATCATGGCCAGGTCGAATGCGTTGGCGTGGTAGATGCCCCTGAATGTGGGGTCGGTAAGTTTGTGCCAATACTGGCTCAAGGAGGTGGTGCGCGCCGCCAGCAGCGTCGAAATCGGGAAGTGCATGGACAAAATGGGGTTCGACTCCGGCAAGGATTATACGGCGGCGGACCGCCGGAGTCGCCAGTTTTATATCGCCCCGAAAAGCCGATGCATTGGGCTACGAGAGGGCCCGATTACGAGGTCAGTACAATCTTTCCCGATGATCCCGGCTCCAGGACTTCCTTGTGGGCGCGTGCCGCCTCGGCCAGGGGAATCTGCTTGCCCACGACGGGCCGCAGCGTCCCATTTTCCAGCCCGGCCCCGATTCCAGCATGGACCTCAGCCAATTCGGCTTCGGTCAGGCTCCACAACGTAAAGCCGCGAACCGAGGCGCGCCGGCTCATCAAATCCCGGGGATTGATGGTTACGTCGCCGCGATTACCAACGACAATGACACGACCGTGCTGGGCCAGCAACTTCAGATCCGTACCTAGATTCACGTTCGCCAGCATCTCCAGGATAATGTCAACGCCGCGGCCGTTGGTAGCCTTTAAGACTTGGTCTGCAACTCCGGCCTTGCTGTGGTCGAACGCTTGCTGCGCGCCCTCTTTCTTGATCAACTCCAGGCCCTTGGCCGAGCTCGCGGTCCCGAAAACGGTCAAACCGATGGCTCGAGCTAATTGCAGCGCGGCTGTGCCAACTCCGCCGCTTGCTCCGTGCACCAGCACGGTTTGTCCAGCGCGGGCATCTGCTTCCTGATACAGCGCGTGATAAGCGGTAGCGTAAGGCACAAAAAGAGCGGCGCCTTGGTCGAAGGTAATGTTCTGCGGCAATGGATATACCTGATTCTCCAAGACAATGGCGTACTCGGCGTACGCGCCAGTCACGGTTTTCGCGGTGTACACACGATCCCCGCGGTTCACTTTGCTGATGCCATCGCCGACGGCCTCGACCACGCCGGAAGCGTCCGAACCGGGCGTGTAGGGGAGCGAGGGCTTGATCGCGTAGGTTCCCGCCCGCATGTAGGTGTCATACGGGTTGACACCTGCGGCATGCACGCGCACCAGCATCTGGCCGGCCTGCGGCTTGGGAGTCGGCACTTCTTCGAACTTCAGCACCTCCGGACCGCCAAACTCATGAACCACAATCGCCTTCATTTGAGCTCCTCACTACCAAACAATAGTGTTGACTGGCGTTTCCAGCGTATCGATTCCGAATTGGTTAGAAGTGGTCGTCCACCACCACCACTTTCGCAGCGTTGTTGGTTTCGTCGGCCCACGCGGTTGTTTGCCAATTGTCCTTCACTTTCTTAGCGGGGATCCATGGCGGCAGGGCTTGATTGAGGTACGACGCCAGCGAGTAGATATATGGTTCGTACATCTTTCGGAGACTTATGAGTTTTTGATCGGCTTCCGGAGTGTCGTGCAGCCGTAGTCCGTGATGTGCCAGAGTTTCGCGAATGCGTGTGAGATCGCCTGGGGCTAACCGTTCGTAGGGAACCGACTTTGGCGCCGCGCCGAATATTTGAGCCAAATCCACAACCGCATGGCGGGCGATGGCAAAAGTCAGATCGGCTTGCCGCTCGCATGGGCCTACCATCCCAGCCTTCAGTAGCGCACACGTATCCAGGATCGCGGTCAATGCCGCGATCCAGGATTGGTTGTCGTGCTGAGAACGGAAATACGCCAACACTGGATACGATAGATGGCTTTCCATTAGTTCGGCGGACCACTTTTCCCAATCTTTCAGTAAGTCGCGCAGCGCCTCGCGGCCGCCGTCATAGCTGTGGCGGAGCAGAAGCTCTCCTGCAGTTGGCGGCGTACCGGCTCGCGAATCCAGCAAGGAAATATCTGTTTCGCGAGCAGAAAACGAGCCGAAGATAAATGGGAGATATCCGATGATCACCGCCAGGAAGCCGAAACCAAATCCAGCCTCGACCACTACCAATGCTCTGGCCAGACCGGACCGGGGAATCACATCGCCCAGGCCAAGCGTAAAGAAAGTAGTACCGCTCAAATACAGGTCGGTCCCGAAGCTGGGATTGAGCCCAGATGAATTCACCGCCGAACCCGCGCCGAATTGCATCAACCCAAAGCCCAAGACCAGGCCCGCGGCCCATACTCCAATCAGCAACAGCAATGACATCGGACCGTAAAACCCAAACATGGTTTCGCGAGTCTTGCGCATTGGCATGAGATTCACGAGGAATTTCCAGGTTTCCCAGGTAGCCCGAAAAAAGAAACGGGTGAGCCGGAATTTACGGGTGACACGCCGCGGCAAGATCACCGCTTCGAACGCATCCCAGGCCACGATCAGAAAGATCGCGACGCCAGCAATGAATGCGCCGGGGGAGGGAAGCAGCGGTGTCATTTTAAGTGGTCGGCTAAGACAGTCGCGACATTCGCCGGCCGGTTAGGATTCCAGCCGCGCATTGACCGAAATTTCGGCCTTGAAAAGTTTGGACACTGGACAGCCGGTTTCCGCAGCCTTTACCGCAGCCTCGAATTTCGCTTGGTCAGCCCCGGGAACCTTTGCCACGAGATCAAGATGGCTCTTGGTGATGCTGAAGCCGTCCCCGACTTTATCGAGAGTAACCGTAGCGGTAGTCTCCAGCTTGTCAGCCTTCAATCCTGCTCCGCCCAATTGTGCCGACAGCGCCATGGTGAAACAGCCGGCATGTGCGGCCGCCAGTAACTCTTCTGGATTTGTACCTACGCCATTTTCGAACCGGGTGCTGAAGGAATATTGGGCCTCCTTCAGCGTGCCGCTATCGGTTGAGATCGTGCCCTTCCCGCCTTTTAGATCACCTCGCCACACTGCACTAGCTCTGCGTTGCATGTCGTCGCTCCTTTGCGTTCCTCAGCTCTATGAATCCCGAGGATTCGATTCCCAGAGGGATGGGAAGGGTATATTCAAGAATGACGCGTTTCTCACGCGGACGTCAACACCATGGCAAATCTTCTTGAGCAGACCTCGCATCGCCCGTGGCCGGTGTCGTCGGGCCCGTGGATCATGGCCCAGTCGTGGCACGATTTGCTATTCGCGCATTGGCCGGTTGATTCCGCCATTCTACGACCCTTCATTCCAGCACCACTGGGCGTCGACACGTTTGACCGAGACGCGTGGGTGGGAGTCGTTCCGTTTCGAATGTCTGGAGTTCGGCTCCGAGGAACACCTGCGCTGCCGTGGGTTTCACGGTTTCCGGAACTCAACGTCCGGACCTACGTCACCTTCGATGGTAAGCCCGGCGTATGGTTCTTTAGTCTGGACGCCGGGAATCCCATCGCAGTCACCTTAGCGCGCCGCTGGTTCCACTTGCCGTATTTCCGCGCCCGGATGAGGTGCCAACCGGTCGGTGGTGAAATTCGCTACGCGAGCCAACGTAGCCACCCGGGAACGCCCGATGCCATTTTTCAGGCGAAGTACCGGCCGGCGAGCGAGCCGTTTCAAGCGCGATGGGGAACGCTGGAGCATTTTCTGACGGAGCGTTATTGCTTGTATGCTGCGGCAGCCAACCGGATCTTCCGGGGCGAAATCCATCATCGGCCCTGGCAGTTGCAAGCGCTGATGCCGACCTGGCACAAAACACCATGGTTCTGGCGGCAGGATTCGCGTTGCCGCAACGCGCTCCCCTCTTGCATTTTGCGCGGTGCCAGGAGGTCCTCGCCTGGGCGCCAGAAATCGCTAGTAAGGCCGGTGAAAAACAGGTGCATGCAGAACTGGCGAACGCGAACACTAGACGTTCAGCGTGAGGGAGACCAGGTCGGGTCGTGTTGGTGGCGGGATTGCCGGCATTTTGGAGCGGTCCACCGGGCGATAAAGTGTGTCGCGCTCCACCGGCACGCGTCCTGCAGCACGAATCAAGCGCTCCAGTTCGCCGCGCGGCGTGAACTCCGAAGTCTTGGCACCGGCATCGTGATAAATCTTCTCTTCCACCACCGTGCCATCCAGGTCGTTTGCGCCGAATCGCAGTGCGATCTGGGCGATGCTGGGCGTCAGCATGATCCAATATGCTTTGATGTGGTCGAAGTTATCCAGCATCAATCTGGAAACCGCGATATTGCGCAGATCCAGGTACCCGGTCGTCCTGGGGAGGTAAGAAAGCGCGGTATTGTCCGGATGAAACGCCAGCGGAATAAACGCCACGAAACCGCGGGTCTCGTCCTGGAGCTCGCGCAATTTCACCAGATGGTCGACCCGCTCTTCTTCGGTTTCCACGTGACCATACAGCATGGTTGCGTTTGAATGCAGTCCCGCTTGATGAGTTTTGCGAGCGGTGCTCAGCCACATCTGCCCGCTGACTTTGTGATCGCAAATGAGTTTGCGAACTCGCGGATGGAAAATCTCCGCGCCGCCGCCCGGGCAGGAATCCACTCCGGCGGCCTTCATTTTCTGCAGCGTTTCTTCGATGGTCAGGTTGGCGATGCGCGCGAAATAATGGACTTCCACCATGGTGAAAGCTTTCAGGTGTACGTCCGGGCAGCGTTGCTTCAGCCCGCGAATTAACTCCAGAAAGTAATCGAAGGACAAGTCGGGATGCAGCCCGCCGACGATATGGAATTCGGTGGCGCCTTCGCGAACGCCTTGCTCCGCGCGCTGGTAAATTTCATCGAGGGCATAGGAGTAGGCCCCGGGAGCACCGGCATCGCGTCCGAAGGCGCACAACTTGCAGTGGGCTACGCAGATATTGGTCGGGTTGATGTGCCGATTGACGTTGAAGTAGGTGACTCCGCCGTGGCGCTTTTCTCGAACGTGATTGGCCAGCCAGCCAACCGCCAGGAGATCCGGCGACCGGTACAGCGTAATCCCGTCATCAATGCCGAGGCGGTCACCCGCGAGGACGCGCTGGGCGACGGGCTTAAGCCGGTGGTCGGTAATGGTCAGTTCTGACAAGACTATCCCCATTCTTGGGCTCGAACCGCTGCTTAACTTTGAATGCAGCGGCGTACAGCCTGGCACTTCCAAAGCCTTTCAAACCCGCCAAACCGCGGTTGCCGCACCCCAGAACACCAGGAACACCATACTAATATAGCCGTTCACCGCGAAAAACGCAGCGTCCAGCTTGCTCAAATCGTCGGGTTTGACTAAGGATTGCTCGTAACCCAGAAGCCCGGCGACAACAGCCAAGCCAACCCATGCGGGCCAGGGCAGGGAGAAACTCCATGCTAGCCAACTCAGCAAAACCACCACGGCCAGGTGCATGCCGCGGGCGATCCAGAGTGCATTCGCAATTCCAAAGCGTTTTGGAACCGAAAAGAGGCCGGCTTGTTGGTCGTATTCGAGGTCTTGGCATGCGTACAAGACGTCGAAGCCACCAACCCACAGTGTAACCGCCGCGCTCAAGATCAGGATATGCGGATCGAGGCCTCCGGTTATCGCGATCCAAGCCGCGGCCGGAGCAATTCCGAGCGCGACGCCCAGGAACAGATGCGACCAAACGGTGAAGCGCTTGGTGTAGGAATAGAAAAACAAGATCAAAAGCGCGAGAGGGGCCAGCCTGAACGCCAGGAGGTTCAACTGCCATGCAGAAGCCAGGAATATCGCCATCGCAACGAAGGTGAAGAGCCACGCGAAGGAAACCGAAAGCGCACCGGTTGCCAGGGCCCGTTGACGCGTGCGGGGATTCTCCCGGTCATAACGCAAATCTACAATTCGGTTCAGTGTCATCGCCGCAGACCGCGCCGCCACCATCGCCACTACGATCCAGAACACCTGAGGTAATGTCGGCCAGCCTTGATGCGTCGCGCGGGCGGCCAGCAGCGCTCCGGTCAGCGCGAAGGGCAGCGCGAACACAGAGTGCTCGAACTTAATCATTTCCAATACGGTGCGAATACGACCGGCCACCGGCTTACGCCTCAGCCTTCTTGGCCGCGCCGCCGCTGCCAGTCCAGCGGTACATCTTTTGCTGCGGCAATCCCATCTGCGACAAAACTCGGCACACGTATTGGGTCACCAAGTCGTCGATCGTTTTCGGTCGATGATAATAGGAAAGCACCGCGGGCATGATCAGCGCTCCGGCCTGCTGCGCCTTCATCATGTTTTCCAGGTGGATGCGGCTGAATGGGGTGTCTCGAACGCACAACACTAACTTGCGATTTTCTTTCAGCATGACGTCGGCGGCACGCGCAACCAGGTCGTCGCTGAGGCCATTGCCAATCGCCGCCAGCGTTCCCATGGAACAGGGAATAACCACCATCGCATCGACTTCATAGCTGCCCGACGCGATCGATGCGCCGACATCTTTGTTGGACAACACTTGTATTTTGGCTGCGGGCTGGCCCAGTAAGCGTTCGGGCACTTGCTGCACCTCACCAAGGGGTAGGCCGAGCTCCTCGGTAAACAACCGCTGCCCGGTCTCAGTCACCACCAAATGTACCCGCGAGACCCGGGCATCCGCCTCCAGAAGCTGAAGGGCTTTCTGGGCCAGCACCGCACCGCTGGCTCCGGTCACACCTACGGTGATGATTTGTCCTTTGTTTTGGAGCATATTCGTGTGCGGATGATTGAGTCTCGCAGTCGATTACGGCCAAGTCAAGTTGGCCGAATTTCTCCGCCGTTCCGACGCTATACTGACGGTCCGGCCGGAAGGAGACCTTATGACCAGTGGCTCGAAGCCAGGGCGGGAACCCCTGGAAGTCGCGATGGATTTCATCAAGAGCATCAATTCCGGAAGTATCGAAGACCTTTGCGCGCTGATGACCGAAGATCATGTTTTTCAGGATGCCTTGGGCAAGCGATTCATCGGCCGCGAAGCCATGCGCCAGGGGTGGACCGCCTATTTCAAGACGGTGACCGACTATCGCGTGCACGCTGACGAATTTTTTCAGACCGGCGCGGTTTTGGCCATCTTTGGAACCGCCAGCGGAAATTACGCAGGCAGTCACGGCGCTCAAGCTTCCGCGTTCTGGGAAGTGCCGGCTGCCTGGCGAGTCGTTGTGCGTGGCGACGCCATCGCGGAATGGCGGGTGTACGCCGACAACCAACCGCTGCGGAAGCTGATGGGAGAGCGCACGCCGTAACCGGCGACTCCTTCATGGACGAACGAAATCTCCTCCAACTGCTACAGTCTGTCCGAAACGGAAAACTTTCCGCGGCCAAGGCCGTGGAACGCTTAAAGCATCTTCCCTTCGAAGATTTGGGTTTCGCCAAGGTTGATCATCATCGTGCTCTGCGTCAGGGCTATGCCGAAGTGATCTTCGGCAAGGGAAAAACCCCCGGGCATGTCGCGGAGATCGTGCGTGCCATGTTGCAGCACAAAGGGTCGCGGCAGAACATTTTAGTCACGCGTGCCGGCCCGGAAATGTTTGCGGCGATCCGCCGGATTCGCGGCGGGAAAGCGCTGTTTCGCGGCGCGAAACTTCAATTTCATGGTCTCTCTCGCGCCATCACCATCGAGCGCAGCAAAGAGATTTCCGGAAAGGGAACCATCTTCGTGGTTTCCGCGGGTACCAGTGACATTCCCGTCGCGGAAGAAGCGGTGCTTACCGGTCGCATGATGGGCAATCAAGTGGAGCACCTCTATGACGTGGGGGTCGCGGGAATTCACCGTTTACTCGAACATCGCAAGGAGCTAACCACCGCGAGAGTGATTGTTTGCATCGCTGGAATGGAAGGCGCTCTACCCAGCGTGGTCGGTGGATTGGTGGCAGTGCCGGTGATCGCCGTTCCGACCAGTACCGGTTACGGCGCAAGCTTCGGAGGCGCCGCGGCGCTGCTCGGCATGCTAAACAGTTGTGCATCGAACGTGACGGTGGTGAACATCGATAACGGCTTTGGCGCGGCTTGCGTTGCGTCTTGTATCAATCGGCTGTAGCGATCACCCCAACCGCTGCCGCAATTACCTACAGCTCTTAGGGCTTCAGTAAAACTTTCATGACCCCGCTTTTTTGAGCGTAATCCATCGCTTCCTTCGCCGCGGCCAGAGGGAAGACCCGCGTGATCAGCGGTGTCGGGTCTACTTCGCCGTCCTTCAGCATCGCAATAGCGCGGTCAAAGGGGCCGCAACGTGAACCGAGCACGGTAATTTCCTTCACCACGATGGGCCATGGTTCCACTGGCGCGGCGCCATGGAAGGTCGACTTCAGCACCAGTGTGCCGCGCGGCTTGGTCATGTATTGCGCCAGAGCGAATCCCGATGGCGAGCCGGTAGCCTCGACGAGAAGTTCAAACTTAGCGGTGACGCGCTGGGCGTCGCTGGCATCGCCGCGGACCGTGACCGTTTGGATCCCTGCGCGGCGCGCCATCGTGAGCTTCTGCCGGTGTTTCCCGAACATAACCACATCGCGCACCTCGGTTCGTAATACCCGCGCGGTCAACTGCGCGAGTTTTCCGTCGCCCAGCACCGCAGCTTGCTGAAAGCTGGCGACTCGCACTTGTTGCAGGATTTGGCAAGCGGCGGCCAGCGGCTCGACAAATACGGCTTGCTCATTGGAGATCGATTTCGGGATCACATGTAAATTTTCGAGTGGCAGGGTTAGGAATTCCGCGAAAGCCCCATCTTGCGCCACGATACCCAGCACGCTGCGCCGAGCGCAGTGGGTGGTGAGCCCGCGGCGGCAGAATTCACACAGCGACTTGTATCCATGAGCCCTACAGGAAATGTTGATGTCACCGGTGACCCGCTGGGCAATCCACCTTTTTCTGACCGCGGAAGAAACGCCGGCCGCATCTACAACTTCGCCGACAAATTCGTGCCCGAGGGTTCCCAGAAAAGAATGGTAGCCCCTAAGAATCTCGACATCGGTGTTGCAGATCCCCGCGAGTCGCACGCGTAGCAGCGCCCAGCCCGGCCGAATTCTCGGAACCGGCTGGGACTCCGCTTGCAGCTTTCCTTTGTGAACGCGGAAGGCGAGCATCAGCTAATGAAGCCCGGCCACGAGGGCTTGGTGCAAGACGCCTTCCTGGTCCGGAAACACCGTGCGCAAATCGAGCACCAAGCGCGCGTCTTCCACCCTGGCGATCACCGAAGTGCCCCCAGGCGCTTTGCGCAGGTGCTGCTCGAGCTCGGAGGCGGAATAGCGCGCGCTGGCGATGCGAATCAATTTGGTAGGCAGGGACTGGGTCGGCGTCGATCCGCCGCCCGCCAGGGATACTCCGTCGCTGACCTCGATCTCCACTTCGCCCGCCGGCAACCTCGGAATTAGCCCCGCAACAAAATTCGTCGCACGACGTCCGATTTCTTCCGGTTTAAGCCGGATCATCCGCAATGCTGGAATTTCATCCAGCGCCCCACGAAGATAAGCACTCAGAGTCGCGGCCAACGCCGCGGTAGTGAGCTTGTCTACACGCAGCGCCCGAAATAGCGGATGACGTCGCACTCGTGCGATGAGATCGCGCCTTCCAGCGATGATTCCAGCTTGTGGGCCACCCAAAAGTTTATCGCCACTGAAAATCACCACGGAAACCCCGGATTCGATACTGTGGCGCACCACCGGTTCGCTAATTCCAGACGCCGATAGGTCCACCAGGCATCCAGAACCCAGGTCTTCAATCAGCGGTAGTCCGGTTCGATGGCTAAGTTCGGCGAGCTCGGTCAATGAAGGCTGTTCCGCGAAGCCGGTCATGACGAAATTGGACCGGTGCACCCGCAGCAGCACGCGGGAGTTGGCATTCAACCCATTCTCGTAGTCGGCAACCCGGGTGCGATTGGTGGTGCCGACTTCCCGAAGGATCGCGCCACTTTCCGCCATGATCTCCGGAATTCGAAAGCCGTCCCCGATTTCGATCAGCTCCCCGCGAGAAACGATCACTTCTCCCGCTCTAGCAAGCGCCGCCAAAACCAGTAGTACACCTGCGGCACAGTTATTCACCACGATAGCCGATTCCGCGCCGGTGAGTCGCTCCAACAAGGCGTGGACATGAACGTCCCGCTTGCCCCGCGCGCCCGCTTCCAGGTCGTACTCCAGGTTGCTGTAATACGAAGCCGATCGACGGAACTCGTCGACGACCGCTTCCGGCAAAGGAGCTCGTCCCAAATTGGTGTGCAGGACCACCCCAGTCGCATTGATCACCGGCTGTAGCGAACGGGCCAAGATGCGCTCAGCCATGGAAACAATGGCATCCTCCAATGCAGCCGGGTCCACTACGGAGCTAGTGGCGGTACTTCCATTGGCGATACGATTCCGAAGCTCCTCCAGAACCTTTCGTGTTACCTCCAGAAGGACAGCTCGGTCGATCCGCCGCGCCAGACTCACTAAGCCCGGTTGGGCCAGGAGCTCGTCGACGGACGGAATCTGACGAAGTAGATCGCTCTGTTCCTGAGAAAGCGCTGGCTTGTTTCTGGAGGGCACCTTCTTATTTCACCATATCCATTCAGCTGAGCCAACATTGCTCAATGCGCATCACCGCTGCCTCCTGATATTGACGCTGTGGTGCGCTCCTCCTAGCATCGGATAGGTGAGAAAGACTGCCCTCGAGGCTCACCCGGTTATGGCCACCATTGACGAAGAATTGGGGCAGTTAGAACGTGACATCCGCCAGCTCAAAATTGAATACGATCAATACTTCGGCGGCGGCCGCAAGCGTCCTCCTACGGAAATCTCGTGGCGTATTGAGCTGGTCATCAAACGATACGGCGAGCGTGGCGGCGATCTAAAGTTTGCGCAGAGATTCCGCTATAACAACCTGACCCAGACCTACGCAAAATATAAGGACATTTTCCGTAAACGGTTACAGCAAAAGGAAGAAGGGCGGTCGCAACGCCATTTCGGCGCCGCAGCCAAAGCGATTGAGGAGGAGCGTGCCAGAAACTCGGCACAAGCCGCTGAACCACTTTCACCCGCCCTTGTCGACGCCGACACCGATGCCCCTGCACAATCCGAACCGGTAACGTTTCGGGTGGTGTGTACCGACCCGGAACGCGAAGCCGACAAAGTCGAGCAGCTCTATCAGGCTTTTCTCCGAGCCAAAGAAAAGGCCGGCGAAGAGACTGCCAAACTTACCCCCGCAGGCTTCAAGGAATTCGTCCGCAAAAAGACCAAAGATCTCCAGGAAAAGCAAAAGTGCCGCAGCGTTGAATACGTGGTGGAGCTGGTCAGCGGCCAGGTAAAACTCAAAGCGCTGGTCAAGAGTTAAGTCCCCTTTTAGCAATTGGATCGACGGGCGTTTCCCGATTTCCACAGCGTTGCCATTTTTCGTTTTTCCATTCCCCGCTTACACTGAACTGCTTTCTTCCTGGAGGAAATCCGTATGGCAGTGGAGCGCGCCCTTATCAGCGTCTTCGACAAAACCGGAATCGTGGACTTCGCGGGCCGTATCGCCGCGCTTGGCATTGAAATTCTTTCAACGGGCGGAACCGCAAAATTACTGCGTGGCGCAGGAATCACGGTTCGCGATGTATCCGATTTCACCGGCTGGCCGGAAATGCTGGGCGGACGCGTGAAGACGCTGCATCCTAAAGTACATGGGGGTCTGCTTTATCGGCGCAAACATACCGAAGATCAGAAGCAGGCAGCGGAGCACGGCATCGCCCCGATCGATCTGGTGGTCGTCAATTTATATCCGTTCGAAGCGACCGCCGCGAAGGCCGGTCTGACGGCGGCGGAACTCATCGAGAACATCGACATTGGCGGGCCGACAATGTTGCGCTCAGCTGCCAAGAACTTCGAATCCGTGACGGTAATCACCGATCCTGGCGATTATGAGTCCGCTGCATTGGAGCTGGAGCTTTCGGGCCGGACTTCTTTGAAGACCCGGCTGCGACTGGCACGAAAAGTGTTTGCCACCACCGCCCGGTACGACGGCATGATCACCACCGAGCTGGAGCGACTTGCTGCTGGCGAGCAGACGACGGAATTAGCCGACCAGGCGGCCCTGCCAGAGCGTTTGCACATCGCTTTGACTAAACGCCAGGATCTGCGTTACGGGGAAAATCCGCATCAGTCCGCCGCTTTCTATATTCCCAGCGGAGCCTCGCCATCGGGATTCGCTGCTGCCAGACAGCTGCAAGGCAAGGAGCTCTCCTACAACAATTTTGTCGATCTGGAAGCGGCGCGTAGCCTGGCGGCGGAATTCGAGCATCCCGCGGCGGTCATCATCAAACACAGCAACCCCTGTGGCACCGCGGAGCAATCCACGCTGGTTGAAGCGTATCTGAAAGCGCTGGCATGCGATCCGATTTCTGCTTTCGGCGGCGTCCTGGCGTTCAACCGGGTTGTCGACGCGGCTACCGCGCAGGAAGTCATCAAGGTGTTTGCGGAGTGCATTGCAGCGCCGGGTTTCGACGATTTGGCCAAAGCTGCTTTTGCCACCAAGAAAAATCTTCGTCTGCTGGAACTTCCGCCGCACGGTCTGCAATCCGAGCGCGACCTGCAACTCAAACGCATTCTGGGCGGAATGCTGGTGCAGCAACCGGATCTTGGGGCGCTTCAGGATTCTGCGCTTCGCACCGTCAGCAAGCGTGCCCCGACGCCGGAGGAAATGCACACCATGCGATTCGCGTGGAAGGTTTCGAAGCACGTTAAGTCGAACGCCATCGTATTTGCACGGGATGCCGCCACCTTAGGCGTCGGAGCTGGACAAATGAGCCGCGTCGATTCCGTAAAACTCGCGGTGATGAAGGCGCAAACGTCGCTGGTGGGAAGTGTGGTAGCGTCCGACGCCTTTTTTCCCTTTCCCGATGGACTTGAGGAAGCGGCCAAGGCCGGCGCTACCGCGGTCATCCAACCGGGTGGCTCCGTCAACGACGCCAACGTCATCGCGGCTGCAGACCGCCTTGGCGTGGCTATGATCTTTACCGGGATGCGTCATTTTTTGCACTGATCGTTGAGCTTTGGGCCGAAAATGAAAGTTGCGCCGCCAAGCGGCTGCCACGCATCCAACTTTAGATCGTTCGGATCGATGCAATCTAGGAGGGCTAACTATGGCCGCTAGCGATGAAATGAAAATCGTTATGCAAGTGGGAAACGAGCTGCGTATCACCAAAGATGGAGAAGTGATCGTGAGCAACCCAGAATTGGAACTGGCCCAGGACGATAATGCCGCCGACGCGGTCTTTTTCTACAAGTTCAATCCCAGCTCCGGCGAACACAGTCTTCGCCTTGCCGACCCGGTAGCGGACCACAAGCACGCCAAGGCACATCGCCGAGGCGATTGAGCTTGCCCCCGTGACCCTAACGCTTTCATTGAAATCGGGGCAATGCCCTTTACATTGCAGGCCTAGGAAACGGCCCCGGATTCACTTTTGACCGCCGTCGGGCCGCATGGGATACTTTTCTCTTTGGGACTACTTATGATTTCGCCCCGTTACCGCTTCGGATTGCTCTTGGTCCTCGCTGCCTCCTTTGGCTGTGTGGCACAAACCCCGCCGCCACCTCCAGCGGCTTCAGCCCCGGCGAATCAGGGTGCCGCCCCAACCGGCGCTCCCCAGGCTGCCGCTTCTTCTCCCGGCCGTGCCGATGCCTATTACAACTTCACCATGGGCCATATTTACGAGCAGCAGTACGAAACCACCAGCCGGGCTGAGTTCGCCACGCAAGCCATCGATTTTTACAAGAAAGCTTACGCGCTCGACCCCAAGTCTGCGGTCATCGGCGAGCGCCTCGCGGAGATGTACTGGAAGGCTCAACGCGTCCATGATGCGATTACCGAAGCGCAGGAAATTCTCAAGCGCGATCCCAACGACGTACCCACTCGTCGCCTGCTGGCCCGCATTTATCTTCGCAGCCTCGGTGATCTGAACGCGAGCGGCGCCCAGTCTGAGATCACGGCGCGCGCGATTGAGCAGTACAAGGAAATCTACCGGCTGGACCCCACTGATACCGAATCGGCTATTTTGCTGGCCCGGTTGTACCGTCTCCACAACGACCACGACAAAGCCGAACAAGTTCTCCGCGGGGTCCTGAAAGACGATCCTGATAATGAGCAAGGCGTCGAGCAACTGACTCAACTACTACTGGATGAAGGCAAGTCCGCAGAGGCGGTCGCGCTCCTCGAAGGCTTGACCAGTCGAACTGCCTCACCTGCGCTTCTGGATCTCTTGGGGGATGCCTACACACAGACCAAAGATTTAGCGAAAGCCGAGGCTGCCTACCGCAAAGCTGCGGACATGGAACCCTCGGAGCTAAGCCATCTACGCGGACTGGGTCAGACCCTGATGTCCGAGGAGAAATTCGCCGAAGCGTTGGTGGTATATCAGAAGCTCGCGGACTTGATGCCCGATGATGCCGACGTTTACCTGCGTATCGCGCAAATTTATCGGGAGATGCATCAGCTCGACCAAGCCGAAGAAAATCTGCTTAAGGCCCGCCAGTATGCGCCTGGCAGTCTGGAAGTTATGTACAACGAGGCCATGCTGTATCAAGCGCAGGGTCGTTACGACGACGCGATTCGAGTGTTGTCCGACGCGGTGGCTGGCGTGAAAGTTCAGTCCGCCATGCTTCCGTCGCGACGTCGCTCCCTGGCGATTTTGTATCAGGAGCTTGGCGAGTTATACAAAGATCGCCAGAACTATACGGCCGCGATTTACACTTACGAAGAACTGGCGCACCTTGGGGATGAAGAAGACCGCAGAGCTCGCCTGCTGATCATGGAGGCATATCGAGCCGCCCGCGATCTGCCTAAGGCTCTGCAAGCGGGTAAAGACGCCCTGGCGAAATATCCCAACGATCCATCGGTACGCGGAAGCCAGGCGGCTTCCTTGGGAGAAAGCGGTCAGACCGACGAGGCGGTACGCCTCTTGCGTTCAGACTTGAATGGCTCTGAAAGCGACCGCGAGACCTATCTGAACATCGCCCAAGTCTATGAACGCGGGCGGCACTATAAAGAGGCTGAGAACGCCGCACGGGCCGCGGAGGTTTTGCCCGGCCAGCCCCGCGATAACGTCATGGTTTGGTTCCTGCTCGGTGCCATTTATGAGCGGCAGAAAATGTTTGACCGGGCCGAGGAAGAGTTCAAGAAAGCGCTCGCGGCCGATCCTCAAAACGGTCCGGTGCTCAATTATTACGGCTACATGCTCGGAGACATTGGTCAGCGCCTGGACGAGGCCGAATCGTTGGTGCAACGAGCGCTGAAGGAAGAACCCTTCAACGGGGCGTATTTGGACAGCATGGGCTGGGTTTATTACAAGCAGGACAAACTGTCAGAGGCTGAGACCATGCTGCACAAAGCCGTGGAGCGTGACGCCCATGATCCCACCATCCACGCTCACCTTGGCGACGTGTACGCCAAGCTGGGACGTACCGAGCTGGCCGCCAGCGAATGGGAGAAATCTTTGTACGAATGGCGCCGAGCCCTCCCCGCGGACGTGGAAGGGGAAAAGATCGCCGACCTGGAAAGAAAGCTAAGCCAAACCAGGCATCACGTGGCCCAGAAGTCCTCTCCTCAAGACGCCAAGCCGCAATAAACACATCGCATGCGCGAAATTCGAGTTCCCGCCTTCGCTAAAATCAATTTGCGACTGGATATTTTAGGCAAGCGCACCGACGGCTACCATGAGCTGCGCACCATCTTTCAGACGATTTCCCTCCATGATGAACTTCGCTTTGGTCTCTCGGACGGTTCCGGCATCGCCCTAAATATTCTCGGCAACGACGCGTTATCTCGGAAGGGCGCCCGTGAAAATCTCGTTTACCGGGCGGTTGCTCGGCTTCGCAACGAATTGAAGATTCGTTCCGGGGTACGAATCGAGCTACACAAGCGCATCCCGGTAGGGGCGGGTCTCGGAGGTGGATCCAGCGATGCGGCAGCTGCGCTACGGGGATACCTGCGGTTTACGCGCAAGCGTTTAGAGCCGGCCCGCCTGCTGGAAATTGCGTCATCGCTAGGTGCGGACGTACCCTTCTTTCTCTTGGGGGGCCGCGCACTCGGCGTCAACCGTGGGGATGAGATCTATCCGCTGGCAGATATTCGAACGTTGGCGGTTCTGGTGGTGGTTCCTCGCGGCGTGCAAGTCGCGACGCCCGACGCATTTCGATGGTTGAAGGCGGCAACCCTCGCGTCCGCTCCCAGATTGACAAAAACCGGTGGTACCCCTAAACTTTGGGAGTTCTGTGCTCTGTGCTGGAGCACGCAGGGAAGCGGACTTTCCAACGATTTTGAGCGTCCCGTTTTCCGGCGTCACCCTCGATTGGCAATCATCAAGAGGGCCTTGCTTCGAGCAGGAGCTGCGGAAGCCTCGTTGGCGGGTAGCGGTTCGGCGGTGTTTGGAGTTTTCCCGAGCCCAACGTTGGCGCGCCGAGCCGCTGTAGGGTTTTCGACAGACCAGACTTTCGTTTGCGAGACGATTTCGCGCGACAAGTATCTTCGTTTGGTTAACAACGCGCCTCACGTTGTGCGCGCCGTCTGATCCCAGCAGCGTCCAAGCGTGTTTTCGTTGAAGGATTCATTGTTCGCGAAGTTGCGTTCAATGAGTTGCAATGCGGCCCTGACCAAAATCTGGAGTCACGACGCGCGTGAACGACGACCGCTTCAAGATTTTTTCGGGCACGGCCAACTTGCCGCTTGCGGAAAATATCTGCAGGCAGCTGGACGTTCCGCTCGGTCAGGCCAAGCTAGGGCGGTTCAGCGACGACGAGATCTATTTTCAGATTCTCGAAAATGTTCGCGGCGCCGATGTCTTCGTAGTGCAACCGTGTTGCTACCCGGTGGATCGTCACCTGGTGGAGTTGTTGTTGATGATCGACGCATTCAAGCGTGCCTCGGCTTGGCGAATCACCGCGGTGCTGCCGTACTACTGCTATGCGCGGCAGGATCGCAAGGATAAGCCGCGAGTTCCGATCTCCGCGAAGCTGGTCGCAGACTTGCTCGAAACTGCCGGAGCAAGTCGGGCTTTGACGCTGGACTTGCATGCGCCGCAAATTCAGGGGTATTTCGACGTTCCAGTGGACCATTTGTACGGTTCGCCCGTCCTTGTCGAGCACTTTCGGCAGTTGAAGCTCCCGGATCTAACCGTTGTTTCGCCGGATGCGGGCGGGGTGGAACGCGCCAGGTCATTCGCCAAGAAGCTGGATGCGCCTCTGGCCATCGTTGATAAGCGCCGCGTCGATGTGGATGTAAGTGAAGTGATGAACCTGATCGGAGACGTGCGCGGTCGAAGCACTCTGATCGTGGACGACATCATCGACACGGCTGGAACTTTGGTGAAGACCGCCGAGGCCCTGATTCGCGAAGGTGCAACCCAAGTGTATGCGGCTTGTACCCACGCGGTGCTCTCCGGTCCGGCGATCGAGCGCATCGCCAAGTCACAGATTAAAGAAGTGGTGGCTACCGATTCGGTGCCCATTTCGGAAGCAGCATTGCAGATGGGCAAGATCAAAGTTCTCAGCGTGGCAGACCTTTTGGCTCGGGGAATTCGATCGATTCACGAGGAAACTTCGATTAGTGAGCTCTTTATTTAGATTTTAATGGTTGGCGGGCGAGCCAGCTTCACAGAATTTTCGGAAAAGGGAAAGAACATGGCTGAAGCACAAAAGAAAATTGTAGTGGAGGCATCGGCGCGGGCCCTCCGAGGCAAGAACGAAGCTCGTCGACTGCGGTTAACCGGAAAAGTTCCCGCCGTGCTGTATGGCGGCAAGGGCAAGTCCATAACTCTGGCCGTAAACGCCAAGCAGGTGGGGGCAATTCTGCGATCGGAGAGCGGTCATAACACCCTTTTTCAGGTCGATCTGGAAGGAAATCACGAACCCGCCATTTTGAAGGACTGGCTCGTCGATCCCATCACCGGACGGTTGTTGCATGTAGACCTGCTGCGCGTCGCGATGGACGTCCGCATGCGCGTTCGTGTCCCGGTGCACACCTTCGGCGAACCTGCCGGCGTGAAACAACAAGGCGGGGTCTTTGAAGTTGTCACCCGCGACGTGGAAATCGAGTGCTTGCCTGGAGAAATCCCCACGGAGTTCCGCGCCGATGTCAGTGGATTAATGCTCGGCGGACAGTTACGCGCCGCTGATCTCGCTATCGACGATACCAAGATGAAGTTGATCACCGACCCGGAGCGGGTGCTCGCTCACGTCGTGGCCCTCAAGGTCGAAGAAGAGAAGCCCGCCGACGCGGTGGCCGCCGAAACTGCCATACCTACGGAGCCTGAAGTCATCAAGAAGGGCAAGAAGGAAGTGGAAGGTGAAGAAGGCGCCGAAGGCGAAGCCAAGGCAAAAACAGAAAAGAGCGACAAGGGCGAGAAAAAGAAATAACGGGTTACAGCGTCGCGCGCAGCGCGGGAGCGGGGATGCAAACCGATGTGGCTTATCGTGGGGCTTGGTAATCCCGACCCGGAATATCAGTGGACGCCGCACAATCTGGGCTTTATGGCGGTTGACGAGCTTGCGAACCGCAATGGAATTCGAGTGGAACGCCCCGAAGGCAAGGCTCTGGTAGGCCGCGGCAAGGTCGGGGGCCACGAAGTTGCGCTGGCGAAGCCGCAGACGTACATGAATCTCACCGGCATTTCGGTTCGGGAGTTGCTGGCGAAGTATCAGTTGGACGTGAATGAACTTTTGGTGATGTGGGATGAAGTGCAATTGCCGTTGGGAACCATACGCATCTTCCCTGGCGGAAGTGCCGGAAGCCACAACGGCGCGAAGTCGGTGATCGGCGCGGTCGGTACCGAAGAGTTTGCCAGGTTGCGGCTGGGTTGCGGACCAGAGCAACCGTTGGGGAATCGCAAGGAATACGTTCTCCGGCCGATGAAAAAAGCCGAGCTGGAAGTTGCGGCGGAAATGATTGGGAAGGCCGCAGACGCTGTAGCCATGACTTTGACCGACGGAATCGATGCGGCGATGAATAAATATAACCGTCGCAAGCCGACGGGAGACGAAGCGAATCAAGAGCGGTAAAGGGAGTTCACCGGGCTTCGCGTCCGGAGAAGAAGGAAAGAGGGTCATCATGGAAGAGCGTTTGTACGATCTGATTTTTATCGCGCGTCCGGCCACACCGGAAGACGAAATCAAGAAGGTCCTCTCCGGCATTGAGGCGACTTGCACGGAAAAAGGCGCGAAAATCGAGAAGACCGAACATTGGGGCACGCGCAAGCTGGCCTATCGCGTTGCTAAACACCGCGAAGGAATTTACGTCTACCAGCAGATTCGCACCACCCATTCCGAACTCATCGCTGAGCTGGAGCGCCGGTTGCGCGTGCAGGATGTGGTCATCAAATATTTGACCGTGCGTCTGGACGAAGATATCAAGCGGCAGAAGAAGCTAGTCCACAAGCGCGAACAGCGTGCCGCGCGTCGCCCACGCCGTACTCCGGCTGCGGCACCGGCTGCGCCCTCAGCTCCGGCTCAGCACCCGCAACCCGCAACTGAACATACCCCCGCGAGCTAAGCGTTCGCGTAGCTTCGATTTTTTGAATTGATCGATTTCACCCGGCTGGCCGGGTCATATCTGAAAGGTAGGCAGCAATGGCGGATGAACAAAAGCAAGCAACGAGTCCCAGCGTGCCGCGCCGCGAAGGCGGACATAGCGGACCTGGCGGCCATAGTGGATCGGGCGGACACGGTCCAGGTGGCGGACACAGCGGTCCGCGCCGCGAAGGCGGACCCGGCGGTGGTCCTGGCGGTCCACGCCGCGGAAAGCGCCAATTTTTCCGCAAGAAGAAAGTTTGCAAATTCTGCGTCGAGAAAATGGATCTGATCGACTACAAGCGTGCCGATATCCTGTCGCAATTCGTGCAGGAGCGCGGCAAGATCCTCCCACGGCGGATGACCGGCGTGTGTGCGCGTCACCAGCGTTGGCTTGGCGAAGCCATCAAACGGGCCCGCAATATCGCTCTACTGCCGTTTGCAGGCAGCGCTGCCGGAACCCAGGCTCCCCGCATCGCTGTACCGGCTTCCGCGCAACCTTCCGTTCCCGCACCAGCGCCGCACGCGGTACCACCTGCGCCGGCCACGGTTGCGGTCGAATCGCCAAAGAGCAGTTAGCCCGGAAAATGGAAACAGGAGCGAAGAGATAGCGCATGCAAATAATTCTTCAGGAAGACATCGAAAAGTTGGGCCACCGCGGCGATGTTGTTACCGTAAAACCCGGCTACGCCCGCAATTTTCTTTTGCCGCAAAAGTTGGCTATTGAGGCCACCACCGGCAATATGAAAGCTTTGGAACGGATCCGTACCTCGCTTGCCAAGAAAACCGCCACCGAACTGGAAGCCGCGCAGAAGCAAGCTTTCTTAATCAACGGCGTCGAACTCCATTTCACTCGAAAAACCGGCGAAAACGATCAGCTCTTCGGCTCCGTCACTGCGGCGGACGTTGCGGAAGGCCTGGAAGCGCAAGGCTTCAAAATTGACAAACGTCAGGTGCAGCTCTCGGAATCCATCCGAGCTTTGGGTGAGTATCCCGTGACTATCAAGGTGTTCCGCGACATAACCGCCGCCGTGAAGGTGTACGTCGAAAAGGAAGCGGTGCCAGCATAACCGTTGATGGGGCGCACTTCGCGCCCCTGCACTTCCTCTAACAAAGAGTTTTCCTACGCTTTCCAGCAGTTATTCAACAGCATCGGATTGACGTCTGACCCGACTCCGCGCACAATGCGCGAACTGATCTCGGATCGTAAACATTTCGGCGACTGCGATGGAACCCAAGGCTAATCAGGCTTGCGCGAACGCCCGCGATCATGCTAATAGATCTCTTAAGGCGAACATAGAGCGAAACCTAAATGCCCGCTGAGTCCACTCTTGAGCGCCCCTTACCGAATAATCTGGAAGCTGAGCGCTCCGTCCTTGGCGCTGTCCTGCTGGACAACAACGCGTTGAACGCCGCCATTGAAAACCTGCGCGCCGAAGATTTCTTCCTTGATCAGCACCGCCGGGTTTTCACTCAGATGATTGCCTTGAGTGAAAGTCAGCAGGCCATCGATCTGATCACCCTTACCGAGCAACTGCACCGGCATGGCGACTTGGAAGCCGCAGGAGGGGCACCCTATCTAGCGTCGCTTGCCGACGGTCTGCCGCGGGTTTCCAATATTGAGCACTACGCCCGCATCGTCAAAGAAAAAGCCTTGCTTCGCAATCTGATCCACGCAACCCATAACATCCAGCAGCGTGCTTTCGAAGGCGAAGATGGGGCCGACGCCGTTTTGGATAATGCTGAGTCTTCCATCTTTGCGTTGGCGGAAGATCGTGTCCGCGTCGGGCTTCTTCCCATCAAAGACATCGTCCGCGACAATTTTGAACGCCTGGAAAAAATCTTTCGAGAAGGCAAGAGCATCACTGGAGTGTCGTCCGGCTATGCGGAACTAGATAAGCTGACCTCCGGATTGCAGCCTTCGGAACTTCTGATCCTAGCTGCGCGCCCCTCTCAGGGAAAAACTGCGCTGGCTTTGAATCTGGCGGAAAACATCGGAATTCGCGCTGGCCTGCCGGTAGCCATCTTCAGTCTGGAAATGTCCAAGGAATCGTTGCTGCAGCGTCTGCTGGCTTCCGTCGCGCAAATCGATGCGCACAAATTCCGCACCGGTCATCTCAGCCGCGAAGATTGGGGTCGGATGACCGAAGCCCTGGGGATTATTTCCTCTGCTCCCCTGTGGATTGACGATGCCGGTTCCATCAGCGTTCTGGAGATTGGAGCCAAAGCTCGGCGCCTGAAGCGCGACAAGGGACTTTCCCTGCTGATCGTCGACTATCTGCAGCTCATCACCGCGCGTGGTCGCTTTGGCAATCGTCAGGAGGAAGTTTCCAGCATTTCGCGCGCATTAAAGGGCCTCGCCAAAGAACTTCAGATCCCGGTGCTGGTCTTAAGCCAGCTAACTCGAGCTCCAGAGCGCGATGAGCGGGGTCCGCAGCTTTCCGATTTGCGCGAATCCGGCGCCATCGAACAGGATGCCGACGTGGTGATGTTCATCTACCGCCCGGACTTCTTCAAAGCCGGGGCCACCCCCGAAGAACGCGAAGCGACGGAATTGCGAATCGCCAAGCAGCGCAACGGCCCTACCGACACCGTCAAGTTTGTCTTTCGCAGCCGCCTCACCCGCTTTGAGGAAGCCGCCCCAGACGCTTTCTCGCGATTCGCCCCCGACGATAGGTAATCGATCCCGCCGCCTTCACGATTCGCGGTTTTTCTCCCACATCGTGGCGGTGGTGACACTCAGCCCGCAATGTTTTGACTTCTCGCCGCCTCTCCAGCGGGGGTCCGAGCGAAACCCCGCCCGTATTTTCAATCACTTCCACGCTCCTATTCCTTGGTATCGTGGAAAATCCATGTGGCCGCCCACTTGCTCCCGCAATGCACTGTTGTCTTTCTCGCGGCATCCGCATGGTGTTTCGGCCCGCTGCGTGCGGATGTCGTACACTATTTTTCTTCGAGAAAATATTCATGGCCCAAGGGAAACAGCGTACCGCGAAAGTACCGGGCCGCCCGGTTTGGGCGGAAGTTTCGATTCCCGCTCTAACCCACAACTTGCGAGCCATCCGATCGTGCGTGAATCCTCCAAACGAGAAGCGCGAGGTTCCACGCTTAGTTCTTTCGATCGTAAAGGGAAATGGCTATGGGCACGGAGGGCCTGCCGTCGCCCGCATCCTGGAAAAAGCCGGATCGGACTGGTTCGGCGTTACCTCGGTTTCAGAAGGCGCGGAGATTCGCAAAGCCGGTGTTCGAAAACCTACGCTGGTGCTCACCAGCTTTTGGCCTGGCGAAGAAGCTAGTCTGATTAAGCATCACCTCACCCCGGTCGTCCATCGGTGCGAACAATTGGAATCTCTCAATCGCGCGGCCGCGCGCGTTGCCCGGCGCAAAAAGGTCTCGTTCCATCTGAAGATAGACACTGGAATGAATCGTCTGGGAATCGCGCCCAGCGACGTCGAATGTTTCGCGCGGCAGCTCGCAAAGTGTTCGCAGTTGCATCTGGGAGGCGTTCTCACGCATTTTGCCTCTTCGGAGGCATTTGCACCGGCAGCGCATGGCCAACAAACCCGCGAACAGGAGGAGCGCTTTTACCTGGCGCTGGAGCGGCTCCGCAGCCTCGGCGTCGACCCCGGCATCGTGCATCTTGCGAATAGCGCCGCGATCGCCACGCGCCCCGAAACCTGGGCGGACATGGTGCGGCCCGGGGTCATCCTATACGGCTACCACCCTAGTTACGACCCGCCGGAACAACGTGCCGAAGCGGAGCGCCGCCTACCCTTGAAGCCGGTGATGAGCCTTCGTACCCGCATCATCAATGTTCGAAACATCCCGGCAGGCAGCACGGTCGGATACGGTGGAAAATTCGTCGCTCAGCGACCGTCGCGAATCGCGGTCTTAGCCGCGGGATACGGAGACGGAGTGCACCGCTCGCTTAGTTGTAAAGGGAGCGTGCTCGTTTGCGGCAAGATCGCTCCTATCGTAGGCATTGTTTCCATGGATGTGAGCATGATCGATGTGACCGATTTCGCTGATGCGGAAGTTGGCAGCGTCGTGACAATTTACGGCATCGACGGCCCACACACTCATCCTGCCAATCTCGCGGCTCGTGGGATTGGCACCGTCACGTCCGATCTTCTCTGCGCAGTCTCACAGCGAGTTCCCCGCTTCTATTTGCCGTAAAAGTCGAATTTTTAGGCAGGAATTCATTTCTTTCCGCAAACTATATTGACGCTGCAAAGTTGAAGGAGTATATACATACCCCCAACGTAACTAGGCGGCAGTCCGGGAGATCGCTATTCGCAGGAAAGTGGCGCCGATTTTGCAGTGCTTGTCTACGTCCTGCGAGGCCGCGTGAATCGGACTTTCGTAGGCGCACAACTTCGCTCAGGGCTCTCACCGGAAAACACGCCGGGCGCAACCCTCGCGCGCGCCTGTAGAATCGATACCGAGGGCCGCGAGATAACGCCAGTGGAAGTTTGGCTCGTGCGCGGCTCCATCATCTTCGGAACCGTCGCACTGTGTTGCGTGCTCCAGCCGTTTGCGCTTCACGGCCTCGGCGCAGCCGGGGCCGGTCTTTTTTTTGGTTTGTTGGTGGTCTGCTCAGAAGTGCGCTTGCGGCGTGCTGCCATGCCCTCAGTTGTAGGTGGCGCGGCAGGCGCTCTCTTCGGAATATTTGCCGCCCTTCTGACTACTCTCATCGTTTCTCGGACTGCCGCAACGGAATCCACGAAGTTCTTCGTCGAGTGTGTCACGCTTTTCTCCTTCGCGTACCTTGGACTTATGATCGGTTCGGCGAAGGGCGCAATCTTGCTTTCCGTTGCCGCGAATCTCGATGTTGCAGCCGGGCGGCAAGCGGAGTCTTCGGCCCGCGTTGCCCACCAGGATTCCAAGTTGCTGGATACCAGCGTTCTGATCGACGGGCGGATCGCCGATATCTGCGAAGCGCAGTTTTTGGATGGCATCCTGATTGTGCCGAAATTCGTGCTGCACGAACTGCAACTCGTAGCCGATTCCTCGGACGGTCTGAAGCGTCCGCGCGGTCGCAGAGGTTTGGAAGTCCTTGATCGCATCCGGAAAATGCCCGGCATCCATCTGCAGGTTCTCGAAGACGATTCCTCTACCACCGATGCGGTCGATCATAAGCTGATCGAGATAGCCCTGCGCACCGGCGCAAAAATCGTCACCAACGATTTCAATCTCAACAAGGTTGCGACCGTGCAGGGCGTCTCCGTTCTCAACGTGAATCTGCTGGCCAACGCCCTGAAGCCCGTAGTCCTTCCCGGCGAGACCCTCCGAGTCCTGATTCAGCGCGATGGAAAAGAGCCCGGGCAAGGCATTTCGTATCTGCACGACGGCACCATGGTAGTCGTAGACGGGGCCCGCCGGTTTATCAGCAAGCAGGTCGATGCAATTGTCACTTCCGTGCATCAGAGCCCTGCTGGCAAAATGATCTTCGCTCGCGTCGACGAGCGCTCCGAGCCAGGCACTGGCGTCTCGCGGCACGTGTCGGCAGCAGGCACCGGGACTTAGGCAAGCTCCCTGGTGATCCAGCGCATGCATCGACCTCCCTGTCCTAAACTGACTTAGCCGTCCGGTTGCCGCCCACAGCGAATTGCAGACCTTTCGCTTCCAGTTCCCGCCATTCGCCTCCGCTTGGCCCTTGAGGTACACTCTGAAGTTTGCACGGAGTGCTCGGAACTCTGCGGAGTTGCTTAAGATTGCAAGCAAGTTTGGGAAGCCAGATTCGTGAGCCGCATCGTCGCCATTTTGCCTGCCGCTGGGATGGGTACCCGTATGGGTGCCGACACCCCGAAGCAGTTCCTCGAACTCGGCGGCGTCCCGATCGTTATCCTCACCCTTCGTCGCATAGCCGCCTGTGCCCAGGTGGATGAAATCCTCGTTGCTACACGAACTGATGGTATCGCGGGTCTTCAGGAGCGCATTCAAGCCGAGAAGTTTTCGCAATCGGTTCACGTCGTTCGCGGTGGCGATACCCGTCAGGAATCCGTAGCTCAAGCGCTGGAGCTGGTCTCGGACGACACCGAACTTGTGCTGGTGCACGACGCCGTGCGTCCCTTTGTCGCGCCGGAGCTGATCGTCAGAGTTATCGAAGAGGCTCGCCGCTGCCATGCAGCCATCCTGGGCATTCCGGCAATGGATACCGTGAAGGAAGTGAAACGTGCCAGCCTGCCTGAAGACGTTGCGCTGATCACTGCGACCGTTCCCCGGGAGCGCGTGGTGCTTGCACAAACCCCCCAAGTCTTCTCGACCAAGTTACTGAAAGAAGCCTTCGCAAACGCTCAGGCCGACGGGATTACCGGCTCCGATGAAGCCGGGCTGGTGGAGCGTCTGGGTCACCCGGTTCACGTCGTGCTCGGCTCTGAGCGCAACATAAAAATCACCAAGCCCGCCGATATGGATCTGGCCCGCTTCTATTTGGACCGCGAGCGCCAGAAGAAATGAACCCGCGCTGCGGCATAGGCTACGATCTGCATCGGCTCGAAGCCGGACGGAAGCTCATTGTCGGAGGCGTCGAGCTTCCTTTCGATAAAGGTCCGGTCGGTCATTCCGATGGCGATGTTTTGGCACACGCGATGTGCGACGCGCTCTATGGCGCAGCCGGACTTGGCGATATTGGCAGTCATTTTCCTGATACCGATCCGCAATGGAAGGGCGCCGACAGTTTGGTGTTTTTGCAGCACGCCGGAAAGCTGCTCCATGAAAAACGACTGGCCATCGAGCACATCGATGCGGTGGTCATCACCGAGACGCCCAAGCTGGGGCCGCATTTTCCCAGGATGCGCGAAGCCCTGGCCCGCGCACTAGGCGTTCCACCAGAAAAAATTCATCTGAAAGCTAAGACCAACGAAGGTGTCGATGCGATCGGGCGAGGGGAAGCGATCGCCGCTTACGTAATTGCCACATTGATTCCGCACTAAAATTGTCTGGCGAAGCCGTTGCTGTGCTGCGCAGCTCTACCATCCCAAATGATTCCCGATCCAACCTCCGCCGATTCTGTACCGCCCGTAAATTTCTTTACCACGGACGATGTCGTCTCCATCCTTCGCGAGCATGGGTGGCTGTCCGCAAGCCCCGCACCTGAGCATCTCGTCTGGTGCCAGCGTGCCGCCTCCATGCTTGGTCCCCAGTCTGCCGACAAGGAAGCGCTCGCTGAACTGCTCCGCCTCGTCTTTTACTACGATGCCTCAGCGATTATCGCGAAGGTGGAAACCCACATAATTCTGTCCAGACGCGCAGCGCGCAACGTGCTGCGTGAGCTGGCCGTAGCGCTTCTCGATGCCGGCCCACTCACCTCGGACCTCTTCAAAGAGATCGTCGACGCGATGAAATTCTCTCTCGACCTGCGCAGCCGCGACCTCTTTCATCCGCTGCGCTTGTACTTGGCGGGCCGTTCCGGCGAGGGCGAACTGGACCGGGTCATCCTATTGCTCGATTCCGCCGCGGTACTTCCGTTCGATGCTCCCGTGAAAAGCGCCCGTCAGCGCATACTCGAATTTTGCGTACGCCTCGATTAGTATTCAGCGGACCGCCACCAGACCTTGGAGCGAATTCGCACGGAAAATGGATAAACTCACCGGCATACACGCCATTCGCGAAGCGCTCCAGGCCGGCCGGGCCTTCGACCGAATTGTGATCGCGCGCGGCCGTCAAGATAGCCGGGTGGAAGAAATCGTTCAGCTGGCGCGCGCCGGCAATGTTTCTGTCCGCTTTGAAGACCGCAGCCAGCTCGATCGCCTGGCCGGATCCAGAGATCATCAAGGTGTAGTGGCGTTGGCCGCAGCCAGAGCTCCTGCAACCTTGGACGACATTTTCGCCGCTGCGAACGCCGCTCGCGACGAAAAGGGTCTTATCGTGCTCCTGGATGGCGTGGAAGATCCCCACAATCTCGGGGCCATCGTCCGCACCGCACTCGGCGCGGGCGCACATGGCGTAGTCATACCGGAACGCCGCGCCGCCGGTCTCACCGACGCCGTCGCCCGTGCGTCCGCGGGCGCGCTGTCTCATTTGCCGATCGCCAAAGTCACAAATTTGGTGCGCGCGATGGAAGAATTGAAGGAAGCCGGGTACTGGCTGATTGGGCTCGATGAGCGCGCCGAACAACCGTACACCGGAGTCGATTACAAAATTCCTGTAGGAATTGTCCTCGGGAGCGAGGGGCAGGGCTTGCATGAGCTTACTCGCAAGAGGTGCGATTTTCTGGTCACCCTGCCCACCGTCGGACCCGTCAAGTCGCTCAACGTTTCGGTCGCCGCCGGCGTGGTGCTTTTTGAAGCCATCCGGCAGCGCAAGGCACGATAGCTTATTTGTGGTATTGAATTAAAGAAAAGACATCCTGACCCGGCAATTTGCTTCGACCGTTCAGAAACGTCAGCTCCACCGCGAATGCCAGACCTTCCACTTTGCCGCCTAGTTGCGTGACCAATTTGGCGGTCGCCGCCGCTGTGCCACCGGTAGCTAGCAGGTCATCACAGATGATCACTCGATCGCCGGGCTTCACCGCGTCTTGATGAAGCTCCAGAGTATCGGACCCATACTCTAGCGCGTAGGTGATGCTGGCCGTTTTCGCCGGTAGTTTGTGGGGCTTTCGGACCGGCACAAATCCTGCTCCCAGCCGGTACGCCAGCGCCGGAGCAAAAATGAAGCCGCGCGCCTCGATTCCTGCGACGAGATCGATAGTGTGACCATCGTAGTGCGCGCAAAGCCGGTCCACCAGGGTGCGAAATCCCAGTTTGTCCTTCAGCAGCGTGGTCAGATCGTAAAATAAAATCCCCGGCTTTGGATAATCGCTGACCTCACGAATCAATCTCTTCAAATCCTCCATGAGCGCTCCTGGTCACGTCTCAAATACGATTACGAAATCGCCTTCGTACCGCGCATCCGGTTCCACTTCCGTTTCTTCGACCTCGCGCACTCGCGAGAGCCGCGGCCCCTGATGTAGTGCCTCTCTCAGCTTTGTGAGCTGCGGAGGCGTTCCCAGTGCGTACACCTCCACCCGCCCATCGCTGAGGTTCCGGGTATAACCGTCAAGGTGCAGCCGCGCCGCTTGATTCCGGACAAAATATCGAAATCCAACGCCCTGCACGAATCCCGAGATGTAGAATCGCTTCGCTTTTTGTATCTCAGTCACGAACCCGGAAATTGTAACAGACCGGGGTTTTCCGCGGCTTGCACTCGTTCGGTGCTGGGGCTACCCTGCTCTCTCAAGCTGACCATGCGGCCAGCCGACTGGGGCATAAAGTGCATTTTAAGGAACGAATGTTACAAGCTGCTCCCGCCAATTCGAGCGCATCCAACACCCTATGCGAAAAATAGGGTCGCCGATCTGCCGGTTCATTTCCCGGCGCTCGCTCTTCCTGATTGCTGCGGTGTTGGGCTTTCCATTGTGCGCGCTGCCTCAGGATTCGCCGCAAGCCCCCATGGCACCACCGCCCGATCATCAGGTCGTACGCATGGGGACTGAACCAGAAGCTGGAGCCCCTCCCTCGCTTCCCCCCGAAGAAATCATTAAAAGACTGGCGCAAAACGAGGACCAATATTTTGCGGTTCAGCCAACCTACGGTTATCGGAGAACCGTCCGCATTGACGAATTCGGTCCGGACGGAAAGGTTGCAGGACAATACCTACTCGTGACTGAGACCAGCCGCGACACCAACGGCAAAGTCTTCAACAAAGTGGTCCAGCATCCCCAGTCCACCCTTCACTACTTCACTTTGGAGCCCGAGGACGTGAAGGACGTCGATCGAGTTCCGCCTTTCCCACTCACTACCGGCCAGCTTGCGAAATATAATCTCAAGTACATTGGCACCGAGCTCATCGACGAGATCGACTGCTATATTTTTCAGGTCAAGCCCAAGGCCGTGGATCGCGCCCATGCCTACTTCGATGGCCTGGTGTGGGTCGACACCCAGAAACTGGGCATTGTTCGAACCTATGGCAAATGGGTGAATGAACTTGGTGACGTGCACTCCGCCACCCTACCTTTCACCATGTATGAGACCTACCGCGAAAACGTCGATGGTAAATATTGGTTTCCGAATTATGAGCGCTCCGATAGTTCGCTCACTCTGAAGGATTCCAATGTTCCCTTACGTCTAACCGTCAAGTGGACCGATTTCAAGCTGCTGTCGGCAAGTCCGGTTGGGGCGTCTCCGGCCAGTCCCGCACCCGATCCTGCCGGGCCTCCCACCAAACCGTAACCGCCCTGCGTGCTGCGGCCTATCCTGTTATTTGGGGCTTGCTAGACTCTGCAAGCGCGTTTGCAAATATGTCGCCGATGAAATAGTCGTCATCGAGCCGAACGCGCACGCCATAGAAAAAGCAGTTCACGTATAAGGCCGGAGCAACACTAAAAGACTCGAAATCTGGTAACCCGGAGGAGCGGTTGATGCGCCCCGATGGCTGGTTCTCAAACGCGCTTGATGTCGAAAGCATGAAATCAAACGAAATGTTGGGTGGAGGACCAAAGCCTATCGATTCCTTTAGAAAATTCGACGCCTGAATGGGAGAGATGTTTCCAATCCACTGACCTGTCACAAGCTCGGCAACTATGAGGCCGGGAAGTCGCGCGAGCTGCTCAATGCGGACCTAGCCATTCGCAATAGCCGCACTTGCTTGGAACTTAGTTTTCACAATCCTGAAACTCGAACGCTGCTAGAAGTGCGGTTCCCTTGGCGTCGGGGTCACTCACGCAAACCCTTCAAGGCCTCCGGCAATTCCTCGATCGACTCCAGCAAAACCTCCGGCCGCCCCGCGCGTAACCGTTTTTCCGTGGGAAAGCACCCTAGCACCGCAATCGAACGCACCCCGGCCCGCCGCGCCATTTCCAGGTCTTCCGGCGAATCTCCCACGTAAACGCAGGACGAGGCATGCAAGCGCATACCGCGTAGCGCTAAGAGTAAAGGCGCCGGGTGCGGCTTTTTCCGTGCGGTGTCGTCGCCGCACACCCGTACCGTGAAGAGTCGTGTAAGCGAAAATTCGCGCAGTTGTCGCGTCACTCTCCCGCGGTCACCGCTGGTGACCAGCCCCACGCGATATTCGCGTCGCACTCTTGCCAGGATTCGTCGTGCGTTCTTCATCAGTTTCGGCTGGTGCGTTGCATAGCACTTCCGCCAGGCAATATCCGCTGCATCCCATCGGGCAGGCGGCAAATTGGCCGCCCGATAAACGTCGTACCAGTTGGGCGAATAGTGCAGGGCCAGTTCCCCGAGGCCCCAGGGAATGCTCATCTCGCGAAACATGGCTAGGTAGGCGCTGGAATCCGCTTCGTAGGAATTCAACAGCGTGCCGTCCCAATCGAACAGCACCCCTCGAATCCTTCCGTCGGTCTTGGAAACCATTCGCGGAGAGTAACAGACAATCTTTGCCAGCGACCAGCGGCAAGTGAGAGCGCAGCAATGAAGATATACTCGCCGCCTGGGCCAGCGTGAGGAAGATGAAAAGGAAGCGGCCGCTACGGCTTCAAGAATCGGCCCGGCACATGATCGTCTCGGTCGAATTGTACGTCATCAAACGACGCGGCAATCCCATACCAACCGGGCATTGCTGCTGTTTCCAATCGCTGCACGTGGGCCATGGATGCCGCCACGACGTTTCCGCGTCCCATCGGACGACTCACCAGGACGATTTCCAGCTCAATCGACGTTCCGACTGCGACCGGCTTGGGGCAGAGGAAATAGACCCCGGTCGAGCTTATGTCGCGGGTAACCAAAGTCACGGAAGATGATTCTGGCACGTTGTTCACGGCTCGCAGCTTGAGCGGCAGTTTGAGGGTGGCTCGCGGATATTCGCGGTGTTCGGGCACCACACCAACGGCATGAGTCGGAATTCGAATGAACTGTCTTGATTGCGTTTCCGTTATCAGAGGTAAAACTCGCAGAGCCGGGACACGGCTGGGATCCCCCGAACGTTGTGGACCTGAAGCAAACTTCAAGGCGCGCGGCGCGTCACTGGCCGCTGTGGGCCTAAATTCGAATGCATTCGCTTGATTCGTCGCCCTCATCTCTCCTCAGAGACGCCGGAATCGACCACCGTATTTTGGTTCGACCAAACCCACTTACCCGCCCTGCGGAGGCGGGTTGCAACGGTGACATTACTCCCCGTTCGCGTCAACCTCCGGAAAATTATCCGGGTGCCCTACTGTCCAATAGTCGGTTGTAGTACCCCGCTTTCGTGAATCGTTGCACAAAATCGCTCATCCAATGGTGCTATATCGAAGCGCGTCTCGCGCTATCTTTGATTGCGTACGCGTCGAGTCCCAATCTATGTCAAATTCGAACGGCGAGGTTTCCAATCCAGCCGTAACTTCTTCATCGACCGCGTTGGCCTCGCCGCTCGTTCCCGTCGCTTTCGCTGCGGTTTACGTCATTTGGGGCTCGACGTATCTTGCCATTCGGGTCGGGGTCGAATCGTTTCCTCCACTGATGTTGGCCGGTGCGCGCCATCTCATATTTGGCCTGCTTTTTTACCCAATCTTGCGCTGGAAAACCGGCGCACGCCCGACTTCGGCGAATTGGCGCGCCGCCGCAATTACCGGATGTCTGCTGCTACTCCTCGGTAACGGCATCGTGTGCGTCGCGGAACAGACCGTTCCTTCTGGAGTCACAGCGCTGCTTGTCGCGACGGTCTCGCTCTGGATGGTCCTGGTCGATTGGCTAAGGCCCGGCGGGGTGCGCCCCGTCCTCCGCGTCTGCGCCGGCCTGCTGGTTGGTTTTTCTGGGCTGCTGCTCCTGGTAGGCCCAAGGAATGTGGGCGGAGCCGGGCGGGTCGACCCCGCTGGCGTCGCGTTGCTGGTGCTGGCTTCGCTCGCCTGGGCTTGCGGATCGGTTTATTCCAAGCACAGCGAGATGCCTTCCTCGCCACTGTTAGGAGCGACTATGCAGAGCATCTCAGGCGGCGTTGGGCTCTGGATTGCCGCGGCATTCTCCGGCGAACTGGGGACCTTCCACCTCGCGGCTGTTTCCTCGCGGTCCTGGCTTGCGCTAGCCTATTTGACGTTTTGTGGCTCGATGCTGGGCTTCACTGCGTACATCTACATCCTGAAACACAGCACCGCCACACGCGTCGCCACCTACGCTTTCGTCAATCCGGTCGTGGCTATTTTCCTGGGATGGCTGCTCCTCAGCGAGCGCATCAACCTTCGGACGATTTTGGCCGGCGCGATCATTCTCTTCGCTGTGGTCTTAGTCATTTCCGCGCCGCGTCGGGTCGACCCAAGCCCGGCGCCGGCGGTGGCTTCCGCCGTCGAAGCCTGAGCCTTCGAGCAAGACTTTCCGGCGCGCGGTCTCAGCCAGTTTGACGCCGCTTACCGGATAGAATTGTCTTTTGACATGCGCTAGTTTGGTCAGGTCATGATCAGCCACAACCAGCCCCAGTCTTCATCACAGATTCCTCCCGCCATAGCCGCACGCTTCTGGCGCGCGATCATGTCGCGCGACCCTCGCGCCGATGGCACTTTCTTTCTAGCCGTTCGTTCCACCCGGATCTACTGCCGGCCGTCCTGCCCGGCGCGCCGTCCGCTACGCCGCAACGTGATTTTTTTCAAGACGAGTCAGGAAGCTGAACAACACGGTTTTCGTGCCTGCCTGCGTTGCAAACCCAACCAACTCGCTGGCCCGGTGCTCCTCGTCGAGAGAGCCGCCCGGATGCTCGCTCAGTCCGGCGACGAAGCCATGCCCCTATCATCCCTAGCTGCCCAAGCCGGAACCACCCCGGGCATCTTGCGTCGCGCTGTTTTGCAAGTCACCGGGTTGCGTCCCCGAGAACTTGCCGAAGCGCTGCGCCTCACGCGTTTTAAAAAATGGCTGCGTTCAGGACTGTCCATCACGGACGCCCTCTATGCCACCGGCTACGGCTCGTCCCGCCGGGTCTACGAACACAGCAACGAAAATCTCGGAATGACACCCGCAGCCTATCGAAAGGGAGGAATGAACATGAATATCGGTTACGCGATTACCAACTCGGCCCTCGGCCCCATGCTGGTGGCTGCAACATCTCGCGGTGTGTCGGCCGTCTATCTGGGCGATTCGGAGACCAAGCTTGTACAGGAACTAAAAAGCGAGTATCCGAACGCGCAAATTTCTCGTGCTGACCACTCCTTTGAACGCTGGGTGAAGGAAATTGTCCACCGCGTGGAGGGAAAGCCGCCTCGCGTCGAGCTGCCGATGGATCTTCAGGCCACCGCATTCCAGCGGCGGGTCTGGCAGGAGTTGCAGCAAATTCCTCGGGGTACCACCAAGACCTATACGCAAGTGGCGCGCGCCCTCGGCAATCCGAAAGCGGTACGCGCCGTAGCCCGCGCCTGCGCCACCAACCCGGTCTCGATCATCGTCCCGTGCCATCGAGTGATCCGGCAGGATGGCAGTTTGGCCGGCTACCGCTGGGGACTAGGCAGAAAAGAGCGTTTGCTCGAGAACGAGCGCGCTGCCGGGGGCTGAAACCGACTGGTTCGAAGGACGGCCTGAGCTGCGCAGCCTGCTACGGTCCTAATCGCGCGGCTTCACCCGATTGGCGTTCTTGGGCCAGTCCGGTTTGAACTTTGAATCGTTGATCTTTAGATTCTTCATCATGCTCGAATAGTGAAACTGAAAATAATCGCCTGAACCCGCCTCATAAAACTTTTGTTGGAATGGCAGCCACGATGCAGAATCAATCCACATCTGAATTTTCGTAATTTGCCGGCGGATTTCTTCCGACTTGGGCGTAAGGTCCAGTACCAGGGTCTTATGACCGTCCATTTCTTCTTCGCCGTTTAGCGCCACAGTATAGCTGCTCAGCAGGCTCTGGCTTTTGGTCCCGAAACCCAGCAGAACATACTGATCCACCATCGAACGGTTCTTGCCGAGGTCGTACTCTTCCACGCGATTGATCTTTGGCGTGAACACGAAGAGAGAATCGCCCGTCCGGAGAATCGTTCGCGGATCCGGGGTGATAATGTCGATGCGCATCTTCTGATCGCGCCGCACGTAAATCTGCCCGGTTTCGGTAGACGTGTCCTGCACCACCGCGGTGTACTTGGTGTGCTCCAGATTTGCCGTCAGGCTGCGGAAATCTGCCGCGGATTTGTCCATCATTGCCAGGACGCCTTCCAGCGTCCAGTGAGCCCCTTCCTGCCCACTCTGTCCGGGGAGCGCCCCCGCAAATAAAAAGGCCAATCCCAAGCCTAAAACGGCCATTTGAACGTGGATTTTCTTCAAAAGTGAGCCCCTGCCGCGGAGTTGATGGCTGGAGAGCTCCGCTTTCTCAATCGTAGCACAGGGTACAAGACGCACGATTTCGACGCGACGTTTCTGACGCCGGCCCACCCAAGCCCGCTAGTGCCGGATTTCGACTTCGTACGCGATCACTGTGCCTTTGTCGTCGCGTACCGGCTCGATTTTCGCAATCGAAAATCGTCCGTTACTCAAGTCCGGCAGTGTCTTCTTCAGCGCATTATGTAAATCGTTCGAAAGCGCGGGGGTCTGCTCCGGTGGCGCTAAGATTCGTGCATCGACGCGATACACCTCTCGCCTGCCGCCGTCGGAAACGCTCTCCAGTTCGACCTGTCCGGGGGCCGCGGGCAGACCCACCTGCGGTTGATCGCGGAACCACGGCTTCGGCGTGACCAGAACAAAAATCAGGATAAGCACCACGGCCACGTCGTATTGCCAGGTGCCGCGCTCGTACGACCAGAAAAACATGCGCTTCAGGATTTGTCCCAGGCTGGTCATTTCAATCCGAAGGGATGCCGTCGACAAGCACGCCATCGCGCATATGCACTACTCGATCGAAGTGCTCTACCGCTTCCGGATTGTGGGTGATCATCACGATGGTTTGCCCTAAATCTTTGTTCAACTGCCGCAGCATCTCCAGTACGATTTCCGAATTCTTCGAGTCCAGATTCCCGGTGGGTTCGTCCGCCAACAAGATCTTCGGCTCATTGATGATCGCCCTGGCGATCGCCACTCTTTGCTGTTCGCCCCCGGAAAGTTCCGACGGCTTGTGGTGCAGGCGCCCCGACAGGCCCAGCATCTTGGTAACGACGTCAAACCGGTGTGGGTCAAACCCGTCACCGTGGATGAATTGCGCGATGGCGATATTGCCCTTGGCCGTCAACGTTGGTAATAAATTGAATCGCTGGAACACGAATCCAATCTTGTGGCGTCTCAGTTTCGTTCGAGCCGCATCGCTCATGGACGTCAGATCGTTTCCGTCCACCAGCACCTTCCCACGCGAGGCCTGCGCCAGTCCGCCGATCACATACAGTAGCGATGATTTCCCGCAGCCCGAAGGTCCCATGACCCCAACCGATTCGCCCGGGGCCACTTCAAAATTTACGCCTCGCAGAGCAGGCACTTCTACCTGTCCTGCGCGATACAACTTCCACAAGCTCTCTGTTTTGAGTATCGGCTCCAAGTGTTTGTGCCCGGGCACGCGGATTCTTCGGCAGGCGTCCGTATTGTAGCCGCGATTCCCAACCCTGCCTAGTTACTCGCGTTTGCGCACACCGCCCGTACAGCCGGCTCGGACTCTATTCTTGGGTAGATGTTCTCAGTCGTACGACAGCGCTTCCACCGGATCTTTCCTGCTCGCCAGCCACGCCGGATAGCTGGCCCCAATCACTGCGCCCCCCAAGGCGATGGCTCCAGCCCGCACAATCCACCCCGGTGTTATGAGGATTGACAGCGTCGGAAAGCCCGCCAAGAAGCCGGCGCGCACCACATAACTGAGGCCTACCCCCGTGCATATACCTATGACGCACAACGCCGCAGACTCCGTCAGCAGGGCGCGCACGATGAAAACACGGTTGGCTCCCAGCGATTTCAACACGCCAATATCCCGAGTACGCTCGATGACCGTGGTATACATCGTCAGAAAAATCACCAACAGTCCGATGGAGATGGCCAGCGCAATCATCGCGTGAATAAACGTTTCGAGCCCGGGAATGTTGGTCGAGGTCATCAGCGAAAGAAAATCCTTCAGCGGTCGCACCGTATAGCCTGGCAATACCGCTCGAATCTCATCCATCACGTCTTCGGTATGTTCCGGCCGCGTGCACTTGAGCAAAAAAATCGACGCTTTGTCTCTCGCACCCACCAGTTCCTGCAGCGTGGTGATGGGCACGAACAGCCGTGCTCCCTTGCCGTGCTCGATGATCGCCGCCACGTGCCACTCGTGGTTTAGCAGGTTGTAGGTGTCTCCAACCTTAATTTTCTTCGCCCGGGCCTCCCAGTCGTCCACCAGCAGATCGTCCGGGCCTTCCATATCGTGCCCTTCCAGGAAAACGAATCCGCCGGACACTTCCCGGAAACTCTCCGGATCAATTCCGTAAATCACCTCGACACCGCCGCTGGAATTAAATTGCAGCAGTGCCGGCGACACCGCCAGTACATACTTCAACTCTTCCAGCTTCTTTCCGATCTTGATGGGCATCGGCGAGCCGCTGAATCCAAGAAAAATGGAAGCCGCGGGCGGTTGCAGCATCACATCCGCGCCGATTCCCTGGATGCGCTTGGCCGTTTCCGTCAGCAATCCCGAGGTTAGCCCTACGATCAACACCACCAGCGCCACTTCTACGGCGACGGCCATCACGCTGATGAAAGTCCGCAGCGGACGGTGCAGCAGATTGCGCAACACCAGTTCGCCCATCATGGCTGTTTTTTCTCCGCTGCTTCGCTCACCTGAACCAGCTCGCTTCCCGCCGGTTGTTCCAGTTCGAAGCGTTGGACCGGGATCTTTTCGTTCAGCGTTACTTTGAGCAACTGTAAATCCAGACGGTAGTCGTCATGGGGTCGGTCGATGCGGATCGTCCTGGGAAACGTGGCAGGAGGAGCCGGCTGGTCCGAAGGACCGTTTGCCGCCGCCGGTGCATCCACCGGTCGCCAGTCCGATAGCCGGACGTCGGAAACCAGGGCGCCGTTCGGCCCAAAGCGTTGTAACCGCGTTTCGCGCAAATCCGATCGATCGAACCAGACCTTCCGCAAGATTTCCGTTCGATATCCGCCACGAAGCACGGTGAGCACGTAGTAGCGAGAAGTCTCGTCGTTAAACTCTTCGAACAGGGTCGCTTCCTCCTTTCGAATTTCCGGCCACAACAGAGCTTCCAGGAGGTGCTGAGGCCGCAAATTCTCGATGGGTTTTTCGCTGGGACGCTCCAAAGAGACCGGCCCAGTCAGGAACTTGCCCTTCGAGGGGATGGACACCCGAAATGTTTGTCCGTCGCTGGCCATGTCGAAAATCGTGGTGCCAATCACCGGTGCTTGCCCGATGACTCGTATCTCCGCTGGCCGCTCGGCGAACAGAAATGCCTTTACCTCGTGATATTCCTCAATCAGGCCGCTGTATTTTGACCCGGCGGTTGGTTTTAATTCGACTGTGGAGTTAATGCTTCTGATGTTTCCCGCCATGGAGTTGTAGCTCTCCAACAATTCTTCCCGGGTGGCATCTTTCGTGACCGGCTTTGCCGCTAGAGGGACGGTTCGGGTAGTGCTAACGCTGGCGCTTCGGCACCCGCTCAAAACCAGAAGAACGACCGCCCCTACTGTTCCCCACAGACACCGTCGAGTCACCGAGTCCCGCCTTTGAATAGCAAACCTAGAAATTTAGCAACCGCTCTAGCACTCGTCAATGCACGGGCCTCCCCATGGGTCAGCGCGGTGAGACCCAAGCTTTGTCTATAGGCTCAGTATCTGATTGGGCAGCGACCTCTCAGAGTACTGTTGGAACCCTCTAAGGCCGGTACTAAAGTCAGTCCTAGACGTACTATAGGCGTTTCTTACGACTCACCATTATTCTGCTTTCGCATTCTTTTCGACGACCGGACAGCTTGGGGCACCAGGGCGCTGAACTGCCCGGTTCGTTATCTGGGGCGAGTAAGGAAGATCGATGCTGAATGCAATAAGTGCACCTTGTCCCGCAATCGCTGTTGGTCACGCACCTGTCTTAGCCTCGCTTCTTTCTTCCCCATACGCAGCATGCCCCAACGCCATCATAAGGTACTCGTATCCGAAAATTGCACTCCCAGTCTTACCCGGTGCGCTCTCAGCAGCCCGGCTTCCACAGCTCACTTGATCGAAAGGGATCGAAGAACACACCATGCGCCTGAAAAATCTTGCTGCCCTGGCTGTTTTCCTAGCTGCTCCTCTGGCTCTCCCTGCGCAGACCATCACCACTGTCGTAGGCGGAGGCCCGAACAATGTCACTCCGGCAACCAATGCCAGCATAGGCGGTCCGTCCGGCGTGGCCAAGGATACTGCTGGCAATCTCTATTTCCTCGACAATGATCACAGCCTGCTGTTTAAAGTGGACCACACCACCGGCACGCTCACGATCGTCGCAGGCAACGGTTCCTCGGGTTACAGCGGCGACAACGGCCCGGCTACCAGCGCGCAATTAAACCAGCCCACCAATTTCTGCATCGATTCTCTTGACAATATTTTTATCGCCGACTCCGACAACGAGCTTGTTCGCGAAGTGGCTGGTCCTACGCCCTCTGCAGGCATGACCACCGGAGATATTTACACTGTCGCTGGAACCCCCAACGTAGCCTCGTGGACCGGTGATGGGGGGGCGGCGACGTCAGCGACACTAAATACCCCTGATGGAGTCTTCGTCGATAGTTCCGGCAACCTTTTCATTGCCGACCGTTTCAACTACGTCATCCGCGAAGTCGCCGGGGTCACCGCGGGCGGCAAGACCAAAGGCGACATTTACACCATAGCGGGCACGGGCGTAACTCTTGGCTATTCTGGTGACGGCGGCCCGGCAACTTCGGCAAAGCTTGATGATCCGTACGACGTATTCCTGGACACCACCGGCAACATCTTCATCGCTGACAGCGCCAACAACGCCATCCGCGAAATTGCTGCAGTCACCGCGGGCGGCAAGACAGCCGGAGACATCTACACGATAGCCGGCACCGGCACGGCGGGCTCCACAGGGGATGGTGGCCTGGCTACACTCGCGCTGCTGAATGCCCCGCACGCGCTGTTCGTCGATGCCAACGAGAATGTTTTCATCGCCGATATCAATAATCAGGTCATTCGCGAAGTAGCGGGTGTCACCGCGGGCGGTATGACCGCGGGCGACATCTACACCATCGCAGGCATGATCGGTATGCATGGTTACGCTGGCGATGGTGGACCTGCTACCTCCGCAAAACTCAGTTTTCCCAGCGGTGTTTACGAAGATGCTAGCGGCAACATCTATATTGCCGACAACGACAGTGACGCTGTTCGTGAGGTTGCAGCCGTAACCAGTGGCGGTATGACCGCGGGCGACATTTACACCGTTGCAGGAAACGGCCACTTCAGCTTCAGCGGCGACGGTGGACCCGCCACCAACGCAGTCATTGGCACACCCGCAGGTTTGGCCACCGATGCTGCAGGCAATCTGTTCCTGGCCGACGAATCCTTTACCAGCGTTATTCGCGAGGTGTTGGCCGTAAATGGCAACATTCAAACCTTTGCAGGCGAGCCTGACGATGGCGATTACAATGGCGACAACCTTCCCGCTACGACTGCACTCGTCAACCAGCCCTTCGGCGTTTTCGTCGATCACGCCGGCAATGTCTTCATCGCGGACACGCAAAATCATGCTATTCGCGAAGTTCCCGCCGTCACTGGCAACGGAATGACTGCCGGGAATATCTACACCATCGCGGGCGATCCCGGCACCCCCGGCTTCACCGGCGACACTGGACTTGCCACCCTCGCCCGGTTGAACGCCCCCGAGGGTGTCGCCGTTGATCAAGCTGGCAACATCTTCATAGCCGACACCGGAAACAGCGCCATTCGCGAAATTCCTATTGCCACGGCCAATGGCATGACCGCGCTCCATATCTACACGATCGCCGGCACCCTTAACACCCCGGGTTCGACGGGCGACGGTGCCGCAGCAACCGGAGCACTCCTAAATCATCCGGACAGCGTCTTCGTCGACCTCTCCAACAATATTTTCATCGTAGACACCGGCAACGACACCGTCCGCGAAATTGCCGCGACAACTGCTGGGTCCATGGTCGCTGGAAACATATATACCGTCGCGGGCACCCCCACCACCGCTGGATTTGCCGGCGATGGCGGACTGGCCACTCTGGCGCAGCTCAGCGCCCCATTTGGGATTTATGTAGACGGTGCCGATAATCTGTTTATTTCCGATACCAATAATCAGGTGGTTCGCAAAGTTACCTCGAGCACCGGCAATATCTCCACAGTAGCCGGCACCCCCCAGACCGAAGGCTTTAGCGGTGACGGAGGGCCCGCCACCAGCGCGGATATGCTCCAGCCGCTCGGCCTCGCCGGAGGGACCACCGAAAACTTGCTGATCTCGGACTCTGGCAATAGTCGCGTGCGCAACGTGACCAATCTCCTGAACAGCGCGCATCTCACCGCTACCCCGAGCCCGCTGGCGTTCGGCAGCCAGGCTGAGGGCACCACCTCGGCGCCCTTGGTGCTCACCCTTACCAATACCGGAACCTCGTCGCTCACCGTCGCAAGCTTCGCGGTGGGAGGCACAAATTCCGCTGACTTCACTGCCACGTCGACCACCTGCACAGGCGCGACTCTGGCTGCCAGTGCTACTTGCACAATCAATGTGACCTTTACGCCTTCGACACTCGCCGCTGAAACGGCCACGGTCAGTATTACCGACAATGCCAATAGCCCGGTTGTCGTCAATCTGACCGGAACCGGAGCTCTGCCAACGGTAACGTTGAGCAGCCCGAGCATCGCCTTTGGCAATCAGATCATTACCACCACGTCTCCAGCGCAATCGGTGACGCTGACCAATACCTCCGCGGTCGCACTGACCATCACCAGCATCGCGGTCACCGGAGGCAACGCCGGAGACTTCGCGGAGACCAACACCTGCGGCGCTTCGGTCCCCGCCAGCGGGACTTGCTCCATCAGCGTCACATTTACGCCTTCGGTCGCGGTCGCACGCGCCTCTGCCGTGGTGATCACCGACAATGCGGCCGACAGCCCGCAGCACATTGCGCTCAGCGGGACCGGCGTGACTACCGCGGCGGTGGTGGTCCTGAATCCAACCAGCCTGACCTTCACTTCGCAGAATACCGGCACGACGTCGGCTGCAAAAGCGGTCATGCTCACGAATACTGGTAACGCAACTCTGACCATCAGTGGCATTACCGTCGGCGGCGCGAATGCCGGCGACTTCGCGGAGACCAATACTTGCGGCGCATCGGTCGCCGCCAACGGAACCTGCGTCATCAGCGTTACCTTCACTCCGACCGCGGCAGGTGCCCGAGCCGCTTCTGTGATGCTTGCCGACAACGCCAACGGCAGCCCTCAGGCGATTCTGCTCGCTGGGACCGGCGCTGTTTCGGCGCCGACGGTTAGCCTGAGCCCAACCAGTCTCACCTTCGCCTCGCAGCTCACTACCACCGCTTCCGGCGTGAAGACGGTGACGCTCAGCAATACCGGCAACACGGCGTTAACCGTCAGCGGCATTACCGTCACTGGTGTAAATGCTGCAGATTTCGCGCAAACCAATACCTGTGGCACGTCGGTCGCTGCCGGGGCAAACTGTGTCATCAGCGTCACCTTCACGCCGTCCAGCTCCGGTGCGCGGGCGGCGGCAATTTCCATCGCCGACAATGCAACCGGAAGTCCTCAAGTCGTAGCGCTGGCGGGTTCTGGCGTTTCGATTTCGCTAACCGCCACCGGTTCCACCTCCGCAACGGTCACGCCGGGACAGACCGCTACCTACAATCTGCAGCTTGCGGCCACCGGTGGCGTTTCTACCGACTCGTTTAGCGTGACGGTCGCGTGCTCTGGCGCTCCTTCGCTTTCCACCTGCACGGTACCCAGCGCTGCGGTAACGGTCACGCCAGCAGCTCCATCGAAGTTCAGCGTGACCGCGACCACTACGGCTGCCTCGTTGCTGTTCCCGCAGCCGCAATCACAATTCCGGATGCAGCCTCCGTCTCCGCTGCGCTCGCTGCCGCTCGCAAGTCTGGCGGTGCTGTTCGCGATTCTTGCGATGCTTGCCTGGATGCAAAATCCGGCAAACCGCACCCGCGTCGTTCGGGTTACCTTGATCCTGGGATTGCTGCTGTTGCCAGTCTCCGCTGCAATTTTCGCTTCGGGATGCGCCAGCGCCGGCTCTTCTAACTCGCCAACTTCGCAGGGTACCCCAGCGGGAACCTACACCTTGACTGTGAAAGCCTCGGTGGGAGGCACATCGCAAACCACCACACTCACGCTGATCGTGCAGTAGCTCGATCGGACAAACCAAAGCGGTGTTCTTCAGCGGCGTCATCGGTTGCACGGTGACGCCGCTGACTTTTAGGCTGACTTTAATGCGGGCGGGAAATGTATACGTCGAAGCGCTGCACCGCCGGGCGAACTCGGCGGATGATCTCCGTGGGCCACAGTTTGTCGCTTAGCACTGTGACCCAGCCGTCTTCCGCCTCCCAAACGGCGCAGAAGGTATACCGGGGGTACGCGGTCTGATACGCATCCAGGCCGCGGCGGGATAATTCTGTTTCGAGCGCACCATCTTCGGCCTCCGCCGTAGGACCGACACGAACTCCGAAGGTCTCTCGCTCGAATCGCTCGAACAACTGCTGCAACTGAGTATCACTAGGCGCCTGCAGAACCAGGCATCGCTCCGCAGCTTCCCGGAATCGAATCTCGTAGAGCTTGCAGAATTCTCGCACCCGGTCGACGTGACTGAAGAAATCGATTACGAAACATTCCTGCCCGGCCAAGGCGGGCAAAACTGCGGCCCAGATGGCCGCGGCGTCCTGGCCGCGAACCGGCTCGCGGCTTTCCGTTTCCAGAAGCTCCAAGCCCACCGCGGTGATCTCCGAGCCCAGATGCAGCGGCTCAACGTCGAGAGAAAATGGCGGCAGCTCCGCTACTTTTTCCAGTGGAGCATTTCCTGAAGCGCTCATTGTTCCTGCTCCACCGGCGGAAATTTCTCCTGGAATTCCCGCGATTGTTTTCGCACATCCAGCCAGTCAAAGAAAACGTCCGGCGTCTCCAGCCAGATACGAAACCACTCGGCAATCTCCGCTTTTTCCGCGCGCTTCTGTTCTTCAACCTTGGGATTGCGAGCGATCATCTCCGCGCGTCTCTTGCCAAGCCGAGCAATGTTCAGAACTCGCTCCACCGCAGCGCGCTCCGCGTGGGCTTGAAACTTTCGCATCAGCTCATCCAGCCGCATGACGGTCACTTCCGCATCTTCCAGGGTTTTGAAGTGCAGCAGGTCTTCAAATTCCTCTTCGTATTGCTCCTCAGCTTCTTCTTGCAAGCTCAAGGCCACCTTGATGCCCGCGCCTTTCAAGACGTCGGCAATGTAATCGGTTCCAGTTTTGCCCTCTTCGCCGTGTTCGGCGATAAGTTTCCGTCGTAGCTGATCGATCTCGGCAATGGTGAAGCTCTGTGCGCCCACTTCTTGCGCCGCTTGCAGGATCAACGCCTTTTTTGTTTTCAACGCATCATTCATTCCCGTGGCCTCGCTGGTCTTGCTGGCCCACACTGCCTGCGATCGGCAGCGCCGGGGCCTCGTCCGCCGGTGCGCCGCCCAGGAGCCGATGATATTTAGCCACATTGCGGTTGTGCTCTTCGAGAGTGGCGGCAAAAAAGTGCCCGCCCTGGGTATTCGCCACGAAATACAAATATTCGGTCTGTGCCGGGGCCATCGCCGCGCGAAGTGAAACCTCCCCAGGATTCCCGATCGGGCCAGGCGGCAGACCGGCGTGCGTGTAGGTATTGTATGGAGATTCGATATGCAGGTCGGCAATGGTCAACGCGCCGTGGTATTGCCCATTCTGTTCCAGGGCGTAAATAACAGTCGGATCGCATTGCAACGGCATATTCTTGTGCAAGCGATTTTCAAAGACGCCGGCGACTAACGGCCGCTCATCGGGTTTCGGTGTTTCCCGCTCCACCAGCGAAGCCAGCGTGACAATCTTGTCCGCCAATCCTTCAGCTGAGGCAGTTTCGCTGGTCGACCGGATTTTCGTCCATTCTTCCTTGAACTTGCGCACCATCTCGGTCGTCAATTCCGTGGCGACCGGATGGCGCGGCAGGTTGTACGTCGCCGGATAAAGAAATCCTTCCAAGGTTTTGGCACGCGGTGCCATTTCGAGAATCAATTCGGAATTTTTTGCTGCGGCTAAGAATTCGGCCGAGCTCATGAACTTACCCGTTTCCAGATCTCGCGCAATATCGAAGATCGTCTCACCCTCGCGCACCGTGAATGGCTGCTGGTAAACATGACCATCAGCGATCTGCCAGAACACATCGTGCCCACTGATCGGGCGGTCAAAAAAATATTCGCCGGCCTGCAGGCGTCGCCGCGGATGCCGCCGGGAATAAATCTCAAAGGCCGCAGCGCTGCGGATCACACCGTTTTGTTGCAATAACCTTGCTACTCCGCGGCTGGAAGCGCCGTGGGGCAAATCTATAAATATTCCCCGCTGGGAAAATCCCTGATAGGGCTGCTGTAGCGAAAACCAAAGCCACCCACCGACCCCAACCGCAGCAATTAGCAGAAGTACAAAAAGCCGGAACAGAAATCTCACCGTGTTTCGCCTCTCAGGTCATCCCCGGGGTGAACGTCCGGAGACTATTTCATGCACTTCACTTAGATGTTTCTATCGCCCGTCGGGGCGCTCCAGATATTCCTTTAAAATCACCGCGGCTGCCAAGGCGTCCACGGAAGCTTTCGCGGCGGGTTTGCGTTTCGTGCGCGGATGCGCCGCTGTGCCAATATCTCGCAGAATCCGTCCGCTTCGTTCTTCCAGCAAACGTTCCGCCTCCCAGCTGGTCAATCGCTCATCCATCATCTCCACCGGGATTCCCAGCTGCTTCCGTATCCGTTCGCCGAAACGCGCCGCTTCTTCTGCCATTTCGCCGCGCGTGCCGTCCAATCGGAGCGGCAGCCCAACCACGATCTGTCCCACACCATGTTCTCGCGCGATTTCGCGAAGGCGGCGCATGTCTTCGTTGCGGTTTACGCGTTGCAATGTATCCAGAGGGCGGGGAAGCGCCGCTCTCGCATCGGCAATGGCTAGCCCGATGCGGGCCCGTCCATAATCGATCCCCAGGATGCCCGGGCGTTGGATGGCACTTTGGGTCACTGGTGATGAAGCCTGAGTCACCCTTCCAGTATACCGAGCCGTGCGGCGTAAGGCCTCACGCGGCGGGTCCGGAGCGACCGCTACTGCTGTCGTCCACGCGTGCCCTTTTGCCAAGGTTCCCAATAGCCTTCCATTTTCATTTTTTCATCGAGGCCGCTTTCCTTCAATTGCTGCTCGATTTCGGTTCGAGACAATCGTTTGCCGATCGGCTGGTCCCGGTCTGCGATTCCCCAGGTGGTCCCGGCGGCCAGCGCTGTATTGAGCTTCAGCTCTCGTAGATCGACTTTATCGAAAGTGTCCGAAGCCGCGTGATAGTTCGGCAGATAGTTGGCCTCCTCCTGGTTGGCCACCAAAGTAGGGACGCCTTCGAGCAGAAAATCCCAATTGTCGGTGCCGATGTCGCCGTCAAGCGTCGAATTGTTAGCGCCCCAGGAGTCAAAGGGCCGCAGGACTTCATGCACAGCATCCTGGATATCGCGGCGGCCACTCAACTGGTATCCCGACACCCGTCCGATCCCCGAATCAAAAATCACCACCGCGCGAACTTTGTCCAGTTCAGCTCGGTGCGAGCGAGCATACGCGGCGGAGCCCAGCATGCCTTGCTCTTCACCACTGAACAGCACAAAGCGAATCGAACGCCGAGGCACCAATCCGCTGGCTTTGATCGCCCGCGCCGCCTCGATCACCATGGCGGCGTTGCACCCATTGTCCAGCGCGCCGGTACCCAGCTCCCAGGAATCCAGGTGCGCACCCAGAATTACGGATTCGTCAGAGGTGTCTCGCCCGCGAATCTCGCCAACCACATTGATCTGGTCGACCGGAGCTCCGATGTTATTTGGCATGGCCAATCGAGCCCGAACTTTCCCAGCATACGCAGCGACATCCCGAGAAAGGCGCATGGCATCTTCGCGCGCTAGGATCGCCTGGGGCATGGCTTCCAGTTGGCCATCTCCGCCGTTGGTGTGTCGATACATCAGCATGCGGGCCCGTGCGCCCATCCATAGAATGGCCCGTGCGCCGCCCTCTTTTGCGCGCTCAATCACTGGCGGAGGCTGCTCATATTCGCTGAACAGGTCGGCCCACGTCGTACCGAGGTCGGTGGACACCAGCAGGATGGAGCCTTTTATCGAGGCTCCGGCACGAGCAAAATCGTCGGCGCTCCCTTTGCCGACGTCCACAACGCCGGCCTCAATTCCTTCCGCGGGGGTTGCGGGAGACCAGCCCACGGAGACGATGTGTACGAGAAATGCCCCGGGGCCGAGCAATTCTAAATGGGTATTCCCTTCGCTCCAGGTGAGCGGCAGCCGGTATTTCTCAGTGTGCACTTCGATGCCTGCCGCTCGGAATGCCGCCACCGCCCATTCCACGGCCTTGGCCATTTCCGGCGAGCCGGTGACGCGACCGCCGACTTCATCGGTGAGGCGCCGCAAATTTTCTTCCATGGGCGATGGGCCGAGAACCAGCGGAATTATTTTTGCCACGGCTGCGGCACAGGAAGATGCCTCGGTCTCGGAGCACGCGGCTATAGAACCGGAAATGCTTTTGGCGAGGGGATCGGTTTTGATGGGCGGCAACTGCGCGGAAGAAAAGGCTGCAAGCGTACAGAGAAGAAATGAAAGAAAGAGACCGCGCGGCATCAGACAGCACCTCAGCAAGGAGAATTTGGGCAATCGAGCGGGCGAAGTATAGCGCAAGCAGGGGCGCCACCCCGGTGTTTTGCGCAAAGAGTGCAGAAGACCAAGAAAGTACGGGACTTGGCGGAAAATGGAAGCGACAAAGAGTCCATAATGCACCGGAAGGAAAGGGTACGGGAGAGAAACGGAAAGAAAGGCGAGGGAGGAAGGCATCGAAGAAATAGATTTGCAACGGAAGTTGGCCTGAGTGGTGTAGGCGGGAATCCGAGCAAATGCGTAGTAGGATACGAGCATGACGACGGAAAAAACGACGGCGAAATTTCGCGCACCGACTGGCCTTGAGGCGCTTTTCAACCGGGTGTTTGGGTTTTTTGTAGGTCTGGGAATGGGGCCAAAATACATCTACCTGTTGCAAGTGCGGGGACGAAAGACGGGCCGGTTATACTCGTTGCCGGTGAATTTGATGGAGGTAGGAGGAAAGCGCATCCTGGTGGCGCCGCGAGGAAGGACCCAGTGGGTGCGGAATGCGGAGGCGGCCGGAGAGATCACGCTGAAGAGAAGGAGTACGCGGCTGGGTTATGGCTTGCAGGTTATTCCGGACGGAGACAAGTTGGAGTTTTTGAAGATGTATTTGGACCGGTACTCGGGAGCGGTGCAAAGGTATTTTCCGATACCTGCAGGATCACCAACAGAGGCGTTTCGGGATATCGCGGGGAACTATCCGGTGTTTGAGCTGGTTTCGCGCCCAGCGATCTAAACGCTAGTGCGACTTGCTGGTTAACAATGGGGCTTCGGCGGTGGACGAGGCGGCTTTGTGCAAGCCGAACTCGGAGTGCAACGCGGCGAGGGCGCGCTGCATGGCGGATTCCTGAACAACAAGAGAGATGTTGTATTCCGAGGAGCCTTGCGCGATGGCCATGATATTCACGCCCTCGCGCCCCAGCGCGGAAAAGGTGCGGCCGGCAACGCCGGGAATGCCACGCATGTTTTCGCCAACCACAGCCAAGATGGCGACGTCGTGGTTGGACGTAACATGCTCCACGGTCTGACCCTCAATTTCCGGAGCAAAGGCCTCGCGCAAAGATTTCAGCGCACGCTTCTCGTCGGTGGTCGCGATCACAAAACAGATGTCATTCTGAGCCGACGATTGCGAAACCAGAAACACGTTGGTGCGCGTTTCCGCGGTAGCCGCAAACGAACGAGCCAGAACATCGGTCAAGCCCACGATACCGGGGCCTCCAACGGTAATCATGGTCACGTCGCGAATCGCCGTCAGCGCCTTGACTCCGCCACCGGTTGGCATTCCCAGGGCGGTAATCTTTGTTCCTAACTGCTCGGGAGCAAAGCTGTTGCGAATCCATACCGGCACTCCCGCCGCAGTGACCGGTCTGAGCGTATTCGGGTGCAGAACTTTTGCACCGAAGTAGGCAAGCTCTGCCGCTTCGTTGTATGAAATTTCAGGAATGGTGCGCGCCTGGGGCACCAGACGCGGATCGGCAGTCTTAACCCCATCGACATCCGTCCAGATAATGGTCTCTTTCGCGCCCAAGGCGGCACCCAGAATGGTCGCGGAATAGTCGGAACCTCCGCGGCCCAGAGTGGTCTGAACCCCTTCGGCGGTAGCGGCGATAAATCCGGTGACCACCGGTACGGTCCCTTGCTTCAAGAGCGGTCGCAGGCGTTTTTCGGCGCGATGCCGAGTGGGTTCCATCAGCGGCTCAGCGCGGCCGTGGTGGTGATCGGTCACGATCAGCTCAATCGCAGAGATCGCCACACTGGGTACTCCTAGACTGGCTACGGCGCCGGCCACCAACGGGGCCGAGAGACGCTCCCCGACGCCGGAGATGGCATCCAGAGCGCGAGGCGTCAATTCCCGGAGGAGTGCGGTGCCACGCAACAAGCGGTCCAGTTCGTCCAGGACCGCCTGGCAGGCGCGAGAAATCTGCACACGGCCCTGCGCATCTTGTACTAGGGCATCCAGGGCGGTTTCATGCTGGGTACGGAGTTGCTGCACCAGTTCCAGCGCAGTCTCCTGGTCGCCAGCTTCGGCGTGGTGAGCAGCTTGAATGAGCCGATTGGTCACGCCGCTCATGGCCGAGACGACCACCACCACGGGCTGCTTGGCAGCCGCGGATTGAACGATGGCAGCAGCACGACGCACGCAATCGGCGTCGCCTACCGAGGTCCCACCGAATTTCATTACGCAAAGAGAAGAGCTCATTGCCGCTTCCTGCCAGAGTCAGTTCCGGCAACAATAGAAAAGTGTCAAGCCAAACGGCGACCTATATTGGTCTGTATCGATGGTCGCACACTCGGATCACGTTTCGGATTTCGCGAGCCCGGCCGCGTGCCGTTAGGTTCAATGCGGTCAGATGCGTTGGCGCTTCCAGCGTCCCTGCTTGAACAGAATGATGCTGGCGCCGGCGATAGCCACTTCGGCGACAACGATGGCAAAGTACGCGCCGTTGGCATGGAGACTGGTGTGCATCGCCAAAATGTAGGCCACCGGAATTTCCAGAAACCAAAAGCCAAACAGATTTACGATGGTAGGCGTGATGGTGTCCCCGGCTCCGTTGAACGCCTGCAACATCACCATTCCATAGGCATATCCAATATTACCGTAGCTGACAATTCGAAGACACGAAGCCGCTAGCGGAATCACCTGGGGGTCAGGGGTGAAGAGCCGGACGATCGGCTCGGCGAAGATTACAAAAACCACGCCGATGACGCCGAGAAAGGCCATGTTGTAAAACCCGGTTCGCCACACGGAGGTCGCGGCGCGCTCCGGTTGTTTGGCGCCCAGATTTTGGCCTACCAGGGTGGCGGCGGCATTGCTCAAGCCCCAGCTGGGAAGAAGGACAAAGATCACGATACGGATCGCAATGGTATAACCCGCAAGTGCAGCAGATCCGAAAATGCTGATGATGCGGACCAGTCCGATCCAGCTGGTATGGGCGATGGCAAATTGCAGAATGCCGGTGACGGAAACCCGAAGAAGATTGGTGAGCACGCCCAGGTTGATTCGCAATTGTTTGCGCAGCAGCCGGATTCGCTCAGTGCCGTGCAGCAGCCGGTAGAACTGGTAGAGAACGCCAATGCTGCGTCCGGTGAACGTGGCCAGCGCGGCGCCGGTAACGCCGAGTCGCGGGAACGGCCCCCAGCCGAAGATCAGGCAGGGATCCAAAATCAAGTTGATGATGTTGGATACCCAAAGGAGCCGCATGGCAATGGCGGCGTCCCCGGCTCCGCGAAAGATCGCGTTATTCAGGAAAAGCAGCAGGATTGCTCCGCTTCCACCCAAAGCGATGCGCGCGTATCCGCCACCGGTCCTGACAATCTCCGCCGAGGCGCCCATCAGATGCAGCAATTGCGGAGCGAAAAAGATGCAAGGTAGGCCGATTAGCAGCGAGGTGGCGATACCGACGACGATGGCTTGCACGCCGGCCACCGCTGCGCCCTCGGGGTCTTTCTCGCCGATTCGCCGCGCTACCATCGCGGTGGTGGACATGCTCAGACCGAGTCCTACTGCGAAGATCAAGCTCAGGAGCGATTCGGTGAGCCCGACGGTGGCGACGGCGTCGGATCCGACCCGGCCGACCCAGAACACATCCACAACCGCGAACAGCGACTCCAGAACCATTTCCAGAACCATGGGGATCGCGAGTAACAGAATCGCGCGGTTCAGGCTTCCGCGCGTGAAGTCCTGATGCGAGCCTCGAATGGCCTCGAGGATGGAGGCCGATAGCGAGGGGCCGGCATTTTCAGCAGCGGTGTCAGTTGACATGAAAGCCCATATTTTCTGCTCGAAGGTCTGCGTGTATCGACACCATGGCGCGGGCGGAAGTGAATAAGCCGAGAAAAAAATCAGGTCCGCGGGATGCGGACTAGCGGACTGCGGAAATTCGTGGCGAGAACATATTCGTTTTTGACCCCGACTTCTTCATCACCATCGGTGATTTGCCTGGCAGGAATTGTACCCGGAAACGAATCACGCCATCCACAGAAATCCAATCGGATTGGATGTTCCATCGATTGTCTCTGGTAGAACTCAGGGCAAGACGTTCAGATAGGTCGTGTACGACTGATCTTCAATATCGGCGAACGGCCGCAAACGCAAAATGTTCGAATCGGACCGCACCGACCATCTGCGGCCTTGCCCGGGGGCTTGTTGAGCGGAAAGCAGTGCCGTACGGGACCAGGCGTTTTGGTCCGCAGGCGCAGCCATCAGCACCAACGGGCCGACCAATAGCGCGGCACGATTGGGAGTTTGCCCCGCAATCGCTTCCATGCCTTCCAGGCGAGTGTGCAGCGGTACCTCCAGCTCGACACGATCCCCGGATTTCCACTCGCGGCGAATCTCGGCAAAGCTGCCCGGCACCAATTTCCGCGAGTCGCGAACCTGGTTGAGGGTGACCGCAGCGTCATCGGCCCACTGTGGAATCCGCAGGTAAAGGGAAAAGGTGGCAGCTTTTGTGGCCATGACATCGAAGCGAATGTTTGGCGCGTATGGATATTGGGTGGTTTGAAGCAAGGAAAACTTGGTGCCAGTTGCGGGGTCCAGCCAGGTTACCGTGGACGGCACGTACAAATTCACGTACAGCCCGCGCTGCTCACCGCCAAGAAAGTACGCGCTGATCCGATAGTCCGCCGCAATCTGAGGGAATGTACCGGAACAGCAGGGCCATTTATCCTTCGCAAAAACCTTCACGGCCTGGGGATGGTAGTCGGAGTAATAAAAGGCCCGGCCATCCGGCTGCATGGGAGATGCTCCGAGAATGGTGTTGTACAGCACGCGTTCCATGCTGTCGCCGTAGCGGGAGTCGCCGGTGAGGCCCAGCAGATAGCGCGTGATCTTGAAATGCGCGTACGACCCGCACGGGGTCTCGAAGCTGGCATGGGTCGAGTCCAAACTCGCCGCCAATTTACCGGTGCCCGGCACGACGAAATGCTCATTGGGCCCCCAACCGCCGGTGGCGTAGCTCTGGGCCTGCACCATGGCGAAGCCGTTCTTGGCGGCCGCCAGATATTTGGGATCTCCGAGAAAACTAAATGCGGCTGCCGCTGAACTGAGTGCATTGACGTGGCTGTACGCATGCCGCCCGGGCAAAACATTTTCGCCACGAGCCAACGGATCGAAATAATCGCTGTCAGGCAAATACCGCCGGGCCATCTCCAGGTAGCGGTAATTTCCGGAGCGCTGCCAAGCCAGCAAAAGATTTTCACCCAAGATGTAACTCTCGTCCCAGGCGTGTTGCTTCATATCCTCGTGGTGCAACATCGGCGTTTCGGTGCGAGGGATGGCTCGGCCGGGCAGGTGGGGGGCGGCCGCTTCGGTGGCTCGCCCCAGGGTATCCAAAGCGGAGGGCAGGCTGGCAAAGGTGTGGGCATCGATCAGGCCGCACACTATTTTGTCGTAGGTGTAAGCAGGGAACCGATTCTCGAGGTAAAAGCTGCCTGCCGGATCGACGGTGGCCGCATAGCCTCTGACCAACCGATCAATCTTCGCGCGGGTTGCCTGGTCTTTAGTGGCGGCGTAATCGCGAGACAGCGCCGACACCCACTGGCCGAAGGTCGAACCCGGGGCGAAAGCGTATGCGTCGTACCATCCGCCAAGGTCCGTGCCGGGCGCGGATCGATTCGAACGTAGTCGAAAAGGGCGCAGTAGGTCGTCGTCCGCCAGATTCATCAGCAGGCTGTGAGTGTGTTCGAACTGGCTTTGCATCGGGCCGGGATCGAGCTGCACCTGGCGGTAATCCAGCGGAACCAATGGTGGAGCGGGTAGCTTATTCCCGATGTTCGCGTCCGCGGAGAACCGCGGGACCCCGCGGAGAAGGCCAAGGCCGCCTGCGACAGAAATGCCTCGTAGGAGCTTTCGGCGCGTCAAGAGGGGTCTAGACATATCTGACGGCCCACTTTGAGCGCCTCTGGAATATTTGTAAAGGCGCGGGTGACCGGCTGCTGAGTCGCCGCCTGGTGCACAGGGCGGTTACGAATTCAATAGGTAGTCGGTCACGGTGGCGACCTGCCGCATTTCGGCGACGTCGTGTACCCGGACAATGTGGGCGCCGCCGAGAATGCTGGCCGCAACACTGCCAGCGGTGCCAAATATGCGCGCCTCGGGTGGAGCAGGCTTGCCCCTTTCCACCAGCGCAGCGGCTAGAAATCCCTTTCGCGAAGTTCCCACCAGCAGCGGATAACCCAGCCGCGCGATCTCCGGTAGGTTTCGAATCAATTGATAATTTTGTTCTTGGCTTTTGCCGAATCCGATGCCGGGGTCGACGATGATTTGCGATTTAGCAACGCCGGCATTCCGGGCCAATGTAATCGACCGGCGCAATCCCCCTATCACGTCGGATATTACGTTGCGCGCGAACGGCATTTTCTGCATGGTGCGAGGTTCGCCGCGCATGTGCATCAGGATGATGGGTACGGAATGGCGCGCAGCAACTTCGCCAATCTTCGAGTCGTGCATAAGCCCGGAGACGTCGTTAATGATCTGAGCGCCAGCACCAACAGCAATTTCGGCCACCAGGGACTTGCGTGTGTCGATCGAGATGGGGATACGCAGCCGGCCGCGCAACGCTTCCAGCACTGCCAAAACGCGGCGCAGTTCTTCCGCTGCTGGCACCTCGGCAGCGCCGGGCCGGGTCGACTCGCCGCCGACATCCAGCATGTCTGCGCCAGCGCGTTCGATTTCCAGTGCGCGCTGCACCGCCTTGGGCACCGCCAGAAATTTGCCGCCGTCGGAAAAGCTATCCGGCGTGAGGTTAAGCACGCCCATGAGCAGGGTTCGTTTGCCTAACGTCAGGGTTTGAGAAGGGAGTCGAAGCCGGAACGTTTTACGGGTGGTCATCGGCACAAAGCAGTGTAGCGCGTGAGGGAAATAGAGTGCGCGGGTCGAAATTGGAGGCTAATCGAGATCGAAGTCGCGAATGGGCTTTTCCACCGGTGCGTCTTTGGCCTTCTTCATGGCTTCGTCGAATTTTTTCGCCAGGATGTCTTCTTTGTTGGACTCCTGAAACCACGAATCGCGGAATTTATCTTCTCGCTGGCGGTTTTGTTCGGCGAGTATTCCGGCTGCGTCGGTCAAGTCCACGTTTGGGCCAGGTTTGGCAGGCTGCTCATGGGACAACACCGCTCCGAAGACGTTATCCACCTTGAGCTTTGCGTGGCAGCACGGGCAGGTGACGTTCAGCGCTTCATCGGGCTTCTTGGCCATGGCTCGATTTTACGCCAACTGCAAGGATCAGGTAAGCAGGTAAAGCCTAGGGGTGTGGATCAAACTTCACGCCAAAGCAGAAGGCACACCATTATCCAAGCGCCCCGGAAAACTGGTCAGGACTAGGCCTTCGCGGGATTTTCCCCTCGAGTGAAGCCGGGCGCGGGACGAAGTTCCGGGCGCACGATCTTGGGATCGGTGCTGGGTGCGGCCTGCGGCGGAGGCGTTGGTGGAGTCCGCGGCTTCTCCGGCAATGGTTTCCCTTCCATTAGCAACTTCACTTCGTTGGCGTCGATCACTTCGCGCTCCAGCAGCGCTTGCGCGATGCGTTCCAGAGTTTCGCGATTGTTGGAGAGCAGGTTCTTTGCGCTTTCATAACCGGCACTGACAATGCGCTTCACTTCCTTATCGATCTGAATGGCAGTGTCTTCTGAATAGTCGCGGTGCTGAGTGATTTCCCGGCCCAGGAAGATGGCTTCCTCTTTCTTTCCGAAGGCCAGCGGTCCGAGCTCACTCATGCCCCATTCGCAGACCATGTTGCGGGCGATTTCGGTGGCGCGCTCGATGTCATTTCCCGCACCGGTGGTAATGTGGCCCAGAAAAATCTCCTCCGCGGAGCGCCCGCCCATCAATACGGCAAGCATGGTTTCCAGGTACGTACGCGTATAGGTGTGCTTGTCATCTTCCGGGAGCTGCATGGTCAGTCCAAGAGCCATGCCACGCGGAATGATGGTCACCTTGTGAACTGGATCGGCGCCGGGAGTCATGGCCGCCACCAGCGCGTGCCCTGCTTCGTGATACGCGGTGTTTCTCTTCTCCTCATCGGACAAAATCATGGACTTGCGCTCGACGCCCATGAGCACTTTGTCCTTCGACATTTCAAAGTCAACCATCATGACGAACTTGCGGTTCTGACGGGCAGCCCAGAGCGCGGCTTCGTTCACCAAGTTGGCGAGATCGGCGCCCGAAAAACCAGGGGTTCCACGAGCGATGATGGAGAGGTCGACATCGTCGGAGATGGGTACCTTGCGGGTATGTACGCGAAGAATCTCTTCGCGGCCCTTGACGTCGGGCCGAGCCACCACCACGCGCCGGTCAAAACGGCCCGGGCGGAGTAGCGCGGGATCAAGAACATCGGGGCGATTGGTGGCAGCGATCAAAATCACGCCTTCGTTGGTTTCGAACCCATCCATTTCCACCAGCAAAGCGTTCAGGGTTTGTTCGCGCTCGTCGTGTCCACCACCCAAGCCAGCGCCTCGATGGCGGCCGACCGCGTCGATCTCGTCGATGAAAATAATGCACGGCGCGTTCTTCTTGCCTTGTTCGAACAGGTCGCGTACTCGGCTGGCACCAACGCCTACGAACATCTCCACAAAGTCAGAGCCGGAGATCGAGAAGAAGGGAACATTGGCTTCTCCGGCGATGGCCCGAGCCAGCAGCGTCTTGCCAGTTCCTGGAGGCCCGACGAGCAATACGCCCTTGGGGATGCGGCCGCCCAGCTTCTGGAATTTTTGCGGGTCTTTCAGGAACTCAATGATTTCCTGCAGCTCTTCCTTGGCCTCATCGGTGCCGGCAACGTCCTTGAAGGTAGCTTTCTTTTGCTGCGCAGAAAGTAAGCGGGCGCGAGACTTGCCGAAACTCAGCGCTTTATTTCCGCCGGCTTGCATCTGGCGCATCAGGAACAGACAGAAACCAACAAGCAAGATGAGCGGCGCGGCGTTCAACAGGATCAACACCCAATCGCCGCTGCGCACTTCCTTGACCTTCATCTGTACGCCTTTATCCTTGAGTTCTTTGGTCAAGTCCGGCGCGGCTTCCTTGAAGATGGTGACGTGAAATTTGCGGTTTGGGGGCTTGCCGTATTCGCCCTGCAACTCATAGCTGTTGGGCGAGAGATACATAGTGACTTCCTTGATTTCGCCGGCGTCCACTTTCTGCATGAACTCGCTATAGCTCGGTTCTTCCTCGCGCGCCGTCTGACCATTCGCGGACACCAGCTTCCACAGCATGACGCCAAGGAATACGATGGAGATCCAAAACAGAATTGTTTTTGCCGTCGAACTGGAATTCACTTTAACCTCACTTCTTTCCCACCACCCGAAGCAACCGACTTGTCGTCAGGCCTTTGTAGCTTTCCGGCGTTTCACCGGTGCTGCCGCGCTCGAGAGCCCAGAACGATTGGGTCCTGTGCCGTCGGCCGATACCAAACCATACCCTACCCATAACCCTTTAGATGCAGTTCGCAGGCCAAAGTAATCGGGCTCTACGTCCACCCGACGCCCCCCGGGCTTGTCCAACAGCACCGCCAGCCGCAGGGACCGAGGCCTGCCGTCGGCCAGCCGCCGGAGCAAAAACTCCTGGGTCACCCCGCTTTCCAGGATAGCGTCCACCAGCAGGACATCGCGGCCCGAAAGCTCCGGCCGGTTGCCAAAAAATACTTCTCGTCGTGGCCGCCCGCCTTGTTCAACATCTTTAACGTCTTCACGAACGAAATGGCAAACGACTTCCAGGTCGAGCTGGCGGACCAAATCTGCCGCGAATATAAAACTGCGATCCAAGGTGACTACGACATCTAGCCGCTTACCCCGATAGGCCTTGCTGATCTCTTTACCCAGAGTCGTAACTCTCGAAGCAATGCGTGCCGCGGAGAAGGACGTAAGCTGTGCCGCGCCATCCGGCGTTCGGGTGGGTCTCTTTCCGCCCGCTTTGCGGCGCTTCATGGCAGCATTTCTTCTGCGATCACGATTCCGGCCTGCGTCTTCTCAGTCGCTGCGAATTCTTTCGCCGCGGGGAAACCGCGGGCCCACACCAGCACGCCGCTGCTGGTCAAAACCGGCCAGCCGTCGCGTTGCCGCCGGTCGATGTGTTTCTCACTGAGCAAGTCTTTCAGCTTATGCGCCTTATGGTGCCCCAGCGGCCGAAAAGCGTCACCGGCACGCCAATTCCTCAGCACCAGCGGAAAGCGCAAAAGCTCGCGATCCAGAACCATCCCTGTATGTCTAGTTTCTCGCCTCTCCGTCAGCCAGTCAATCGCCGTGAAGCGGAATACGCAACCCAGGTGCGGGAGTCGCACCGCGGCGCCTCCGGGGCCGGGTTCCAAGACGATGGTGTGTTCGAATTGCCCTGGAAACTCGAAATTTCTAGGTTCGCGCGGGGAGGCGACAGAGAAGACCAAGCAATCACGGATTTTCCGGACCTGCAGCCTCCCTGGAAGAGGTAGGAACTTCCCGGTTACGCCGGTTTTCCCGAGATTTAAAATGGCGTCGACATGTCGCGACGTCAGCTGGCCCGCGGAAAGTTTCAATTTTTGCACGATGATCCGCACCATTCGCTTGGTTATGGCTCCGGTGTTGAGGGCGGCGGCACCCTTCGGCGAAGACTTCCCGTCCAGCGGATTCAGTAAAGCGGACACTCCAATCCGGACGCTCCCAGACTGGAGTTCGCAGACCGCATCTAACTGTTCCGCTGCCACGGCATCCAGCCAGGCGCTATCTTCGCGGGCAAGTTCCGCAAGGGCGCAAAGATGATCCACGATTCCGGGCTGAAACTTTCTTTCAAGCAAGGGAAGCAGCTCTTTTCGGATGCGCGCCCGTAAACGCGTGCTGTTCTGGTTCGATGAGTCCTCACGCCAGGGCTGTTTGCGCAACTTCAGGTAAGTGCGCAGGGTTTCCCGACGGAATCCCAGTAAGGGGCGGATAATTTCCTCTGTTACCGGGTGAATTCCAGCCAGGCCCTTCAGTCCAGTGCCCCGAAAAATATGTCCGAGGACGGTCTCGGCCTGATCGTCCTGGGTATGGGCGACGGCAACCCAATCGATTTGCCTGTCCGCGATTAACTTCGCAAAGAAAGCGTATCGGCAGCCCCGGGCAGTGGCTTCCAGGTTGGCCTTTTTTCGTTGCGCCATTGCTCGGACGTCGGCACGTTCGGTGAAACACATCAGCTCGTGGCGCGCCGCAAGATCGGCGACGAATCGCTCGTCCGTATCCGACGATTTACCGCGGAGCTTGTGGTTGACGTGCGCCACGCTCAAGACCACGCCGAGCTTGTCGCGGACTTCCAAAAGAAGCATCAGCAACGCCACGGAATCGGCGCCGCCGGAAACGGCGACGGCGACGCGCTGGCCCGGGCGCAGCACTTGCTGCTTTTGAATGGCCTCGCGAACCAGACGGGCAAGGCTGGCTGACATAGCACCTATGCTATCAGCGGGAGGGTGACAACATCACGCCCAAGCAGGTCGCCGGGAGGTACAGACCCGCTATTGACCCCACTGCTTGTCCGGCTACTTTTTGTGGGCTTCGCTGCCACGGTCAACTTTCGACTTCGCCAGATCCTTGGGCCTACCGCAGAATTTCAAGCTGCGACCTATCTGGGTGATTTGGAAATTTGGCCATGGGGCATAGCAGGCTTCGGTGAATATCCAGGGGGGCTGAAGAAACGAGCACCCGTGGTGGCGCGAGAGCGGCTGCTTCGGGCCGATGAACAGCTGAAAAATATGTGGAAATCACAAATGGCGTGTTGACAGTACGGTGGTGCCCCCGTATACTCATCAGGTTGTTCGTAAGCCTTTCTGCTGGACAGGAGGGTCTCGCTCTTTGACAACCGATACGATGTGCCAGAATCCGTTCGAAACCATTCGGCCTTTTCGAGCCCGAATGGTCTGAGTAAATCGAGCGACAATAATTTGCTTGGGCAGGCTGGCTCTCCGATGTAGATCGGGGGGCATTTTTTTTCGCCCAAGCTTCCAGTTTCAAACGAGAGTTTGATCCTGGCTCAGAGCGAACGCTGGCGGCGTGCTTAACACATGCAAGTCGAGTGCGCGCCTGTAGCAATACAGGTGGCGCACGGCGCACGGGTGCGTAACACGTGGATAATCTGCCCTTCGATGGGGAATAACTCCGGGAAACCGAAGCTAATTCCGCATAACATTCCAAGAACTCCGGTTTTCGGATTCAAAGGCGTAAGTCGTCGAAGGAGGAGTCCGCGCACGATTAGCTAGTTGGTGAGGTAACGGCTCACCAAGGCTATGATCGTTAGCTGGTCTGAGAGGATGGCCAGCCACACTGGAACTGAGACACGGTCCAGACTCCTACGGGAGGCAGCAGTGGGGAATCTTGCACAATGGGCGAAAGCCTGATGCAGCGACGCCGCGTGGGGGATGAAGCTTTTCGGAGTGTAAACCCCTTTCGACCCGGACGAATGCCTCGCAAGAGGACTGACGGTACGGGTATAAGAAGCCCCGGCTAACTACGTGCCAGCAGCCGCGGTAAGACGTAGGGGGCCAGCGTTGCTCGGAATTACTGGGTGTAAAGGGTTCGTAGGCGGTGTGGCAAGTCGGGAGTGAAATCTCTGGGCTCAACTCAGAGACTGCTTCCGAAACTGCTGTGCTTGAGTGTGGGAGAGGCGCGTGGAATTGCAGGTGTAGCGGTGAAATGCGTAGATATCTGCAGGAACACCCGTGGCGAAAGCGGCGCGCTGGACCACTACTGACGCTGAGGAACGAAAGCTAGGGGAGCAAACAGGATTAGATACCCTGGTAGTCCTAGCCCTAAACGATCAGGACTTGGGGTGCCACCCGTTCGGGTGTCGTCCCGGAGCTAACGCGTTAAGTCCTGCACCTGGGGAGTACGGTCGCAAGACTGAAACTCAAAGGAATTGACGGGGGCCCGCACAAGCGGTGGAACATGTGGTTCAATTCGACGCTACGCGAGG